>Ga0256406_1001531_pt1 | contig 36714 bp, 27 predicted proteins | sample RumenRJG_03DNA_FD_185986 | JGI IMG/M metagenome (GOLD analysis project Ga0256406, IMG submission 185986) | Bovine rumen microbial communities from Lethbridge, Alberta, Canada - RJG_03 | ecosystem: Host-associated > Mammals > Digestive system > Stomach > Rumen | place: Canada: Alberta | collected...
AGGAAAACACCCGACTTTTGACGAGACTCCCGTTTTTGGTGTCCTATTTGGTGTCCCGTTTAGTGTCCTAAACAAAAGCAGGTAGACGGTTTATGCCATCTACCTGCGTTTTTCGTGGTGGGCGTTACAAGATTTGAACTTGTGACCTCTTCCGTGTCAGGGAAGCGCTCTCCCCCTGAGCTAAACGCCCATGTATGTGGCCGCTCGCGCGGCACTTGGATAAGTATATGAGAAGCAGGCACGAGATTCAAGGATTTTCTCGACAAGATCTCGAGACACCGACCTCTACGCGCACCGGCCCACAAACCCGCACGCCACTCGCCCCGCGCGCGTCGCCACGGGGCGGCTCTCCCCCACCTCCGGCACGGTCGCCAGAAGGCGCCGCGGGCGCGCGCCTCGCGGTGCGCTGACTGCTGCCTCGCCGCCGACTGGCGCCGTGACGGGTAGCATGGTGCAAACCGCGTGCAAGGGGGCTGACATGGCTGCGTTCGATCGCGTACCGAGCGGCATCGAGGGGCTCGACGGGGTGCTCGACTCCATCCGCCTCGGGGACAACGTCGTCTGGCAGGTGAGCTCGCTCGAAGAGTTCCGCCCCATCGCCGCGGCCTTCGTCTCCCGGTCGGTCGCCGACGGCAGGAAGGTCGTCTACCTGCGCTTCGCCTCGCACGCGCGCCTCGTCGCGCGCGACGCGCCGGGCGTGCGCGAGGTCCGGCTCGACCCCCGCCGGGGCTTCGAGACCTTCACGATGCAGGTGCACGACGAGATAACGCGGGAGGGGCGCGAGGCGTTCTACGTCTTCGACAGCCTCTCCGACCTGCAGGTCGCCTGGTCGGCCGACCTCACTATGGGAAACTTCTTCCGCCTGACCTGCCCGTACCTGTTCTCGCTCGACACCGTCGCCTACTTCCCGCTGATCAAGGGCGGCCACTCCTTCGCAGCGATCGCAAAGATCCGCGACACGACCCAGCTCCTGATCGACGTCTCGCCCGACGAGGGAGGGCTGTTCGTCCACCCGCTCAAGGTGTGGCGCCGCTACTCGCCGACGATGTTCCTCGCCCACCGGCTCGACCTCGCGACCGGCGAGGTCTCGGCCCTCACCTCCGGCGTCGACACCAGCCGCTTCTACGCGCGCATGAGCGAGGAGATGAGCGGTGCGGCGGACCGAGACATGGACTCCTGGGACCGGTTCTTCTCGCACGCGCGCGCCAGCTTCGAGCACGGCGAGCGCACGCGGCAGATCTGCCGCAAGATGTGCAACATGATGATGACGCGTGACCCGCGCATGCGCGAGCTCGTGCAGAGGTACTTCTCGCCCACCGACTACTTCGACGTGCGGCGCCGCATGGTGGGCACCGGAATGGTGGGCGGCAAGGCCTGCGGGATGCTCCTCTCGCGCAAGATAGTGGAGAGCCGCCTGCCGGAGCTCGCCGGGCTCCTCGAGCCGCACGACTCGTTCTACGTGGGGACCGACGTCTTCTACACGTTCATCGTCGAGAACGGCCTGTGGCCGCTGCGCATCGCCCAGCGCGGCGAGGGCTACCTGAGCGTGGCGGACGAGCTCGCCCGCGGTATCGAGGGCGGCACCTTCCCCACCGAGATCGAGCAGGGGTTCCGCAGGATCCTGGACTACTACGGGCAGAGCCCTATCATCGTGCGCTCGTCGAGCTGCCTGGAGGACGGCTTCGGCAACGCCTTCGCAGGCAAGTACGACTCGGTGTTCCTGCCCAACGTGGGAGACACGGAGACGCGGCTGCGCGCGTTCGAGCGTGCGGTCAAGCAGGTCTACGCCTCGACCATGAACCCGTCAGCCCTCGAGTACCGGCGCCGCAACGGCCTGGACGCGGCCGAGGAGGAGATGGCGCTGCTGGTGCAGCGCGTGAGCGGGTCGCGCTACGACGACAGGTACTTCATGCCCACCGCCGCCGGCATCGGCTACTCGCGGAGCGCCTACCGCTGGCTTCCCGACATGGACCCCGCGGCGGGCATGCTGCGGCTGGTCATGGGACTGGGGACGAAGGCGGTCGACCGCACCGAGCGCGACTACCCCAGGCTCGTTAGCCTGGACAGGCCTACCGCGACCACGATGGTCACCGACGCCGACCGCCACCGCTTCTCTCAGCGCAGCTGCGACCTCATCGACCTGGCCGCGGGCAGCTTCGTGGAGCGGCCTTGCACCGAGGTGGCACCGCTCTTGCCGCCCACCGTGCGCCCGTACGTGATGGAGCACGACCGCGAGGCCGAGAGGATGCTGCGAGAGAGGGGCCAGCGGCGCGAGGTCACGTTCGCCTCGTGCGCGGGGCTGGCCGCCGACCGCACGTTCACGCGGGCGATGCGCGAGATCCTGCGCGCGCTCGAGGAGGCCTACGACTACGCGGTCGACGTCGAGTTCGCCGTCAACGTCGCCGAGGCTCCTGCGGCAGGCGCCGGCGTCGCGGCGACGCGGCAGGCTCCCTCCGCGGTGCGGCAGGCTCCCTCGGAGCCGCGCTTCGTGATCAACCTGCTGCAGTGCCGGCCCCTGCAGTCCTTCTCCGGCACGGGCAGGGTAGAGGTGCCCGAGAGGGTCGCCGGCCCCGTGCTCCTGCGCGCCGCGGGCGACGCCATGGGAGGCTCGGTCGAGAAGGACGTCGACTTCGTGTGCGCCGTCGACGCCGCGGCCTACCGTGCGTGCCCGCACGCGAAGCGGCCGGACGTGGCACGCCTCGTCGGCGAGGCGGCGAGGCTCGTGCGAGCCGCGGGCACGCCGGCCGACGGCGAATCGTCCCGAGACGGCGCGGCCGGCGCCGGTGCCGCCACGGCGATCCTCCTGGCGCCGGGGCGCATCGGGACCTCGTCGCCCGACCTCGGAATACCGGTGACCTTCGCGGAAATCTCCGCCTTCCGCGCGGTCGTGGAGTACGCCGACGCCGCTTACGGCTTCTCGCCCGAGCTCTCCTACGGGAGCCACATGTTCCAGGACCTCGTCGAGGAGGACATCCTCTACTGCGCGGCGCTCGAGCGGCGCTCCGTCCGCTTCGACCGCAGCGCGCTCGCGGGCCTGCCCGAGGTGCCGCTCGCGCGAGACGGCACCGACCCCGACGTCGCGCGCTGCGTGCGGCTGCTCGACGCCCGCGGCCGCGGCCTTGGGATGTGGCACGACCTCGTGAGCGACCGGACCCTCGTCGCCTTCGCGTGAGGGACTAGCACGGGAAAGGGGCTAGAGTTGGACGTCCTTCTCCCACAGCCTATCGACCGCGAGCTTGAAGCAGACCTTGCGGATGGGCTCGGGCTCGCCACCGGGCACGACGACGGTCGGCATGTGGGGCTCGCCGACGACGAAGAGCGCGAAGCGGCCCGGCCCCAGCGTAGCCGCCAGGTAGTCGTCGGGGTCCTCGGGGTGGAGCTGGGCGAAGTCGTCCTTCTCGTCGAAGGCGCCCTCGAGGACGGTCGGGCCGGAGGTCGTGCGGAAGGACTCCGCCCCCTCGAGGTCCATCTGGACGTCCATGTAGTCGTGGTGCACCTCGTAGGTGGCGTCCTCCGGCCGACGCGTGGTCGGGCGCATGACGTTCGCGAAGAGCAGGTCGCCACGCAACTTGGTGCAGCCGTCGGACAGATCGGCCGGGTCGTTCTCGGCCAGCCAGTCGATGAGTGCGTCGAGCCCGCGGTAGAGCCCGCGGTAGCGGTCGATGGCAGCGGTTCCGTCGTAGATCATGGGTTGCCTCCAGTCCTGCGCCGCCACGTCGCGGCGCTGCACAAGCATACCCGTCCGCGGCGGGCGGGGCCGCGACGACCCGGGACGGGCGGGACAGCACCGGCCAGTGCCACGCTCCACGCCGAAGACCGGGCGCGCGACGCCGGCAGGCGCTCAGCTCAACGCCGGGCCGTTGCATCTTGCCAAGCCGAAGGATAGGCTGAGGGGTTACGCCACGGCGCAGGCGCCTTGCCGCTGCCGACCCGCTTCGGCACAGAGGCGCCGCACCGCCGAATCGTCGAGTCGCGGAGTCCTTGGGGGCAGAGCGGATGCATCTATCGAGCGAACAGGTCACGGACGGTACCCTGGGCCCACGTGGGTCCCTCGCGGTGGGGGTCGCCCTCTTCTCGATGTTCTTCGGGGCGGGCAACCTCATCATCGCTCCGCTGCTGGGCGTGCAGGCGGGCCCCTGCGTCGTACCGGCGACCCTCGGCTACCTCGTCTCCGGCGTCGGGCTGCCCATCGCGACCATCGTCGCCATCGCCCGCGCCGGCACCGCGGACGCACTGCTCGACCGCATCGGCCACGGGTTCTCGCGCGTGTTCACCATCCTCGCCTACCTCGCGATCGGCCCCCTGCTCGCCATACCGCGCACCGCATCGACGTCCTTCGAGATGGTGAGGCCGCTGATCCTGGGCGCACAGGCCGGCGCGGGGTCAGCCGCCGCCGCGGGCGCAGCGGCAGGTGCGGCCGTCGCCCTGCCCCAGCTGCTCTTCTCGCTTGCCTTCTTCGCAGCGGCGCTCGCGCTCGCGCTTCACCCCGCCAGAATCGTGCGACTCATGGGCAAGGTCACGGGACCCCTCCTGATCGGCCTCCTGGTGGTGATGGTCGCCGCACAGGTCGTCGCCCCCGCCGGCGACCCTCTGGCAGAGGCGCAGCAGGCCTACGCCACGGCGCCCGCCGTCGCGGGCTTCGTGCAGGGCTACCAGACCCTCGACCTTCTCGCCTCCCTCGCCTTCGGCGTGGTGATCACGAGCAGCGTGCGGCGCCTCGGCGTCACCGACCCCGGCGCCCAGGCGCGCCAAGTCGCGCGCTCGGGCGTGGTTGCCGGCGCGCTCATGGCGCTCGTGTACTGCGCCCTCAGCTACCTCGGCGCGCGCATGGGCACCGTCGCCCCCGAGGCGGCCAACGGCGCCGAGGTCATCTCCCTCTCCTCGACGCTGCACTTCGGCACGGCGGGCACGGCCCTCACCGCCGCGGTCTTCCTGGTAGCCTGCTTCAACGTCTGCGTGGGGCTCGTCTCGTCGATCGGCGAGTACTTCTCCAAGGCCTTCCCGAAGGTCCCCTACCGCGGCTGGGCGATCCTCATCGCCTGCATCTCCTGCGTCCTTGCCAACGCCGGCCTGACCTCGATCCTCGCCTACTCCGTCCCCGTGCTGATGGCGCTCTACCCCATGGGAATCTGCGCCATGCTCATGGGCCTCCTGCCCGGCTCGGAGGCGCACGCAGGCGCATGGCGGGTCGCGATGGCGTGCGTTGGCGTGGTGAGCACGGCCGGCGCCCTCCGCGACGCCCTCGTGCCCGGGCTCTCCCTGCCCTTCGACGCGCTCCCGCTGGCGGACATCGGCCTGGGCTGGGTCGTGCCAGGAATACTGGGACTTATTATCGGCTATATCATCGAGGCGGCACGCCACGGGCGAGAAGGACGCGGGGACTCCCGCGGCTAGCGCCCACCCGGGCCCTCGACGCCCGGCGCACCTCCGCGCTTGACGTCATCGACGAACCGGACGGTCTCCTCCACCTGCCGCGACGGACAGATCATCGCCTCGCCGTCGGCGAGCTGCGCGCCATAGCTGCCGAACTGCGCGTGGTTGCCGCCAGGTATGACGATCTCGTGCGCGTCGCGGGGCAGGTTGCCGAAGTCCTCCTGGTAGGTCTCGCGGTTGAGGACCCCGTCCCGGGAGCCGTACGCGCTCAGCACCTCGAGGCCGGAGCCCCTCAGGTCCTTGGTCGAGTACGCGGCGAGAAGGACCAGTCCGTCGAGCTCGTCCGCGTGGTCCGCTGCGAAGTCCGCCGCCATTGCGCCGCCGAGCGAATGGCCGGCGACGTACCAGTGCTCCACCTGCGGGAACTCCGCCATCGCCCGCGCCGCCGCACCCTCGTCGAGGATGGCGAGGTCGAGTGGCATGGAGACGTCGACGCAGACCCAGCCCTTCGCCGCAAGCCCGTGCATGAGCGGGGCGTACGCCCGCTCGTCCACCTTCGCTCCAGGGTAGAAGACCAGGCCGTAGGTGTTGTCGGGGTCCTCGTCGGGACCCACGAAGGCGTAGCCGTCCTCGACCTGATCGACCCGCACCGCGTCGTCGCCCACAAGCGCCGCGAGCGCGGTCGCGTCGGGCCGGTAGTGGCCGAGGAGTCCGAAGGCCGCCGTGCAGGCCGCGGCAAGGAGAAGGACCACGGCCACCACGCGCGCACCGCGCCACCTGACGGGTCGTCCCTTCTCCCCTGTCATCCTCGCAACCCCTCTCCGCAATCCGCACAGGAGGTAGCCTACCATCACCCGCGCCACGGAGCCCGCGACCCCCCGAGTTTCTCCCCCAGCCGGCCTCACCGCGGAGCCCGCGACCACCCGGGCTCCCCCAGGCGGCGCGAGCCGTGCCCCCGTTCCACAATCTCATTGTGTGCAATCGGTTGTGTCCCATCTTTTTGCAAGCGCGCCCTCCGCGTCGGCGCATACTGGACGCGTAACCAAGCGCCGGGCGAGGCCCGGAGGAGGGAGCCACCATGGCATCCGACAAGACCGTGGACTACCACGACTTCAGCGTGACCGCGCAGGACGGCAGCGCCGTCAGCCTCCACGACTACGACGGCAAGGTGCTGCTCGTCGTGAACACAGCGACCGGCTGCGGCTTCACGCCCCAGTACGAGGACCTCGAGCGCATCTACGCCGCCCATCGCGACCAGGGCCTCGAGATCCTGGACTTCCCCTGCAACCAGTTCGCCGACCAGGCTCCCGAGTCCGACGAGGAGATAAACCGGTTCTGCTCCCTCAAGTTCAACACCGAGTTCCCCCGCTTCAAGAAGCTCGATGTGAACGGCGACACCGCCGATGCGCTCTTCGCCGCGCTCGCGACGGAGCGCCCCTTCCAGGGCTTCGGCAGCGGCATCAAGGCGAAGGCGCTCGAGAAGTTCGCCCAGATGAACAACAAGAAGTACGGCGACAAGGCCTACGTCATGTGGAACTTCACCAAGTTCCTCGTCGCGCGCGACGGCCACCTCGTGGCGCGCTTCGAGCCCACCGCCGACATGGCCGAGGTCGAGCGCGCAATCGAGGCGGAACTCTAGTGGGCGCGACGCCCGAGAAGGACCTGGGGCCGACCGGCCCCGGCGCCCCGGGCGCCGAAGGGGCGGCCGCCGCCTCCCGCGACGACCCCTCCTGCGAGGCGCTCCTCCTCGACAACCAGCTGTGCTTCCCGCTCTACGCCTGCTCCAAGGAGGTCGTGCGCAGCTACCAGCCTCTTCTCGCCCCCCTCGGCCTCACCTACACGCAGTACCTCTGCATGATGGTTCTCTGGGAGGAGCAGGCGACGAGCGTGCGGAGCCTCGGCGAGAGGCTCTACCTGGACTCCGGCACGCTCACGCCGGTCCTCAAGAAGCTCGAGGACCGGAGCTACGTGACCCGCGAGAGGAGCGTCGCCGACGCCCGCGTCCTCGAGGTCAGCCTCACGCCCGAGGGACGCGCCCTCCGCGACCGCGCCGCTTCCGTCCCCACGGAGATGGCCTGCCACGTGCACCTCTCTCCCGAGGAGGCCGTCGAGCTCAAGCGCCTCCTGGCCAAGGTGCTCGCCGACGTCCGCGGCGGCGGGACGGGCGGCACCGGCACATGCGCGCAGACGGAAGGAGAGGACGGAGAATGAGCGTCATGAAGACAGAGGACAACGAGAGGGGCAAGGCACCCGCGCCCGGACGTAAGGAGGGCAAGGCGCCCTCGCCCATCCCGACCACCGACCGCGAGAGGACCATCGTCCGCACCAGCATCCTCGGCATCGTGGCCAACGTGCTGCTCGCCGGGTTCAAGGCCGCGGTGGGCGTCCTCTCGAACTCCATCGCCATCACCCTCGACGCCGTGAACAACCTCTCCGACGCGCTCTCCTCGGTCATCACGATCGTGGGCACCAAGCTCGCCGGACGCGCGCCGGACAAGCGCCACCCCATGGGATACGGGCGCATCGAGTACCTCACGGCGATGGTCATCTCGGCCATCGTGCTGTACGCGGGCATCACCTCCGGCGTGGAGTCCGTACAGAGGATCATCTCGCCGGAGGCGCCGGACTACTCCGCCGCAGCGCTGGTCGTGGTCGCCGCCGGCGTCGTCGCCAAGGTGCTCCTCGGCCGCCACGTGCAGTCGGTCGGCCGACGCGTCAACGCAGACTCGCTCGTGGCCTCGGGCCAGGACGCGCTCTCGGACGCGGTGCTCTCTGTGTCCACGCTGGGTGCCGCCTTGGTCTACCTGGCGTTCGGCATCTCGCTTGAGGCCTGGGTCGGCGCCGTCATCTCCGCGTTCATCGCGAAGGCCGGCCTCGAGATGCTCTGGCAGACGCTCAGCCAGATCCTCGGCGAGCGCGTGAGCCCGGAGCTCGCCGAGAAGGTCAAGGGCATCGTTGCCGAGGAGGACCGCGTCCTGGGCGTCTACGACCTCATCCTCAGCAGCTACGGCCCCGAGCGCAGGGTCGGGTCGGTCCACGTCGAGGTTCCCGACACGACCACGGCCGAGGAGGTCGACGAGCTCGAGCGGCGCATCGCCGAGCACGTCTTCGAGCGCACGGACGGCCAGGTCATCATCGCGGCCGTGGGCATCTACTCGAGGAACACCAGCAAGGCCGTCGCCGACATGCGCGAACGCGTGAGGCGCATCGTCATGGGCCACGACCACGTGCTGCAGTTCCACGGCTTCCACGTGGACGAGGCCCGTCACCTGCTCGAGTTCGACGTGATCATCGCCTTCGAGTCGCCCGACCGCCTAGGCGAGTTCCACCAGATCGTGCGCGAGGTCGAGGATGCCTTCCCCGACTACACCGTGCGCGCCGCGCTCGACAGCGACGTCACGGACTAGCCTCCCCGGGCGCTCGCCTGGCAGGCGCGGGCGGCGGGCGCGGGCGGCGGGCGCTCGCCTGGCAGGCGCGGGCGAGAAGAACGCGGCGGTGCGGGCTTGCCCCGCACCGCCGCGTTTGCGTCTACGTAGAAGCCGCGGATGTCCCTAGCCTGCCAGATGTCCCTAGCCTGCCAGCCTTGCTCCGAGTTCTCCTATGCGCGCGAGATGTTGTAGAACGCGGAGCGGCCGGCGTACTCGGCGGCGTCGCCCAGCTCCTCCTCGATGCGGAGCAGCTGGTTGTACTTGGCCACGCGGTCGGAGCGCGCGGGCGCGCCGGTCTTGATCTGGCCCGCGTTGGTCGCCACGGCCAGGTCGGCGATCGTGGTGTCCTCGGTCTCGCCGGAGCGGTGCGAGACGATCGTCGCGTAGCGGGCGCGCTGCGCGGTCTGCATGGCCTCGAGCGTCTCGGTCAGGGTACCGATCTGGTTGACCTTCACGAGCAGCGCGTTGGCGGCGCCCAGCTCGATGCCGCGGGAGAGGCGGGCGGTGTTGGTGACGAACAGGTCGTCGCCCACAAGCTGCACGCGCCTGCCGAGGCGCTCGGTCAGCTGGCGCCAGCCGTCCCAGTCCTCCTCGGCAAGGCCGTCCTCGATCGAGATGATCGGGTAGGACGAGACGAGCTCATCCCAGTAGTCGACCATCTCGGCGCTCGTGAGCGTGCGGCCCTCGCCCTTGAGGACGTAGGTGCCGGTGGCGGCGTCAAAGAGCTCGCTCGTGGCGGGGTCCATGGCGAAGACGAAGTCCTCGCCGGGCTTGAAGCCCGCCTTCTCGACCGCCTTCATGAGGTACTCGAAGGGCTCGGCGTTGGTCTTGAGGTCGGGGGCGAAGCCGCCCTCGTCGCCCACGCCGGTGGAGAGGCCCGCGTCCTTGAGCACGCCCTTCAGGGTGTGGTAGACCTCGGCCGACCAACGAAGCGCGGTGTGGAAGTCGGGAGCACCGACGGGCATGATCATGAACTCCTGGAAGTCCACGTTGTTGTCGGCATGAACGCCGCCATTCAGGATGTTCATCATGGGCGTGGGCAGCGTGTGGGCATTGGGGCCGCCGAGGTAGGCGTAGAGCGGCAGGCCCGCGGACTGCGCGGCCGCGCGGGCGGTTGCCAGGCTCACGCCCAGGATCGCGTTGGCGCCGAGCTTGCCCTTGTTGGGGGTGCCGTCGGCAGCGATAAGGGCCGCGTCAACGGCGCGCTGGCTGCGCGCGTCCAGGCCGAGAACCGCCTCGCGCGCCTCGCCGTTCACGTGGGCGACGGCCTTCTCGACGCCCTTGCCCTGGTAGCGGCCGGCATCGCCGTCGCGCAGTTCCACGGCCTCGAACTCGCCGGTAGAGGCGCCCGAGGGGACGATGGCCCTGCCGACGGAGCCGTCCGCGAGCGTGACCTCTGCCTCGACCGTGGGGTTGCCGCGGGAGTCCAGGACCTCTCGCGCGTGGACCTTCTCGATGGTGCTCATGGTGTGCCACCTTTCGTGTCGTCGTCGGACGGGACCGAGTTCTCGTCCCCTCGTCCGCACGTATGTTTACCTAACCTTACTTAGGTGTACCCATCCTTGGCGACAATAACGCGGGGCTCGCCTCTTTATGTCCCTTTTGTTACGGCCCTTTTTGGGACCTGGTGGACAGCACGCGCCGCGCTCTTCGGAAGGCCGGCGCGGCTCTTCGGGAGGCCGGCGCGGCTCGGCCACCTGGATTCCTTGGCCCCGCCAGTCGTCTCTTCGACCTCCCACTAGGAACAGCGAGTAGCCTTGAGCGTGAAATTACGCACGACTGAGTTTAGGTTTGTGGATTTGCAGGCATTTCAGATACCTTAAGTACAACCGTGCGTAGTTTCGCTTCGAGCGCCCGACCGCGAGGGCCAGTGCGCCCACATCGCGCCCCATCCTCCCAGACGAGGGGGCGCCATGAGAGGGCACTTTCGGACGGGCCCACGTGGTCGGACGCCGCCACGGGCCTGACGCCGCCGCGGCGACGTCTGGCCCCGGGCCCACGTGGCCTATCCCCAGACGCGCTCGGCGACCTCGCGTACGAGGGCGACCTTCGCCCACTGCTCGTCCTCGGTGAGCTTGTTGCCAATCTCGCACGACGCAAAGCCGCACTGCGGCGAGAGGCACAGGCTCTCGAGCGGCACGTACTTCTCCGCCTCGCGGATGCGCGCGACAATGGCCTCGGGGTCCTCGAGCGCACCCCTCTTGGTCGTGACGAGCCCCAGCACAACCTTCTTGCCCACCGGCACCTTGGCCAGCGGCTCGAAGCCGCCCGAGCGCGCGTCGTCGAACTCCAGGAAGAAGGCGTCGACGTCCTCGCGGGCGAGCAGGAAGTCTGCCACGTCATCGTAGCCGCCCTCGCAGGCCCAGGTGGAGTGGAAGTTGCCGCGGCACACGTGGGTGTTCACCGTGAGGTCGGCGGGGCGCCCCTCGAGTGCGCGGTTGTTGACGTCGAGCAGGGCCTCCTTCACGCGCTCGAGGCCTGCCGCGTCCGTGCCGAAGAACTGCTCGGCATGCGGGTCAACAACCATGCCCCACGAGCAGTCGTCGAACTGCAGGTTGCGGCAGCCCGCGGCATACACGTCGGCGATAAAGGCGCGGTAGGCCGCCACGACGTCGTCGGCGAGCTCCTCGTCCGTCTCGTAGTAGCGGCGCGTGGCCTCGAGGTTGAAGGGCATCGCGAACTGCTCAAAGAACTGCGCAGGCGCGGGAATGGTGAGCTTGGCCACGCACTTCTCGTCCTCGAGCGCCTGGACGAAGCGGAAGTGCTGGATGAACGGATGGCCGCCGCCATAGGCAATCTTCCCGGTGAGGTAGGTGTCGTCGATCTTTGCCGCCTCGTCGTGGAAGGGCAGGCCGGTCTCGGTGGGCTTGTGCGCCACGCCGTCGAACGCCCACATGAAGTCGAGGTGCCAGGTCTCGCGGCGGAACTCGCCGTCGGTGATCACGCCCAGGCCGGCGGCCTTCTCCTTTGCGACCAGGTCGCGGATGCACTCGTCCTCGATGGCTGTGAGCTCCTCGGCCGAGATGCGCCCGGCCTTCCAGTCGACGCGGGCCTGCTTCAGGCGCGCAGGCCTGAGGAAGCTGCCGACCACGTCGAAGCGATGCGGGGTCTTCTTGTCATATGCAATGCTCATGGGGCTACCTCTCTCTTGTCGTTGACACGAGATATGGTGCCCCTTGTGAGAAGCCAAAGGAATTATCGATGCGCTATTGCTTGCTATAGCCAGAGGCTATGTACTTTGCAACGTAGGCGCTCAGGTGCTCGAGGTAGCGCTCCGCCATGGGCGAGAGGGGCCGACGCGGCTGGTGGATGTAGCCCAGCTCCATGGTTCCGCCGTCCGCGAGCGGCACCGCGACGATCTCGTCGCCGTTGAGGTCCGCACTCAGGATGCCCGAGGAGACCGTGTACCCGTCGAGTCCGATGAGCAGGTTGAAGAGCGTCGCGCGGTCGGTGACCACCACGGCCTTGTCGACCTGCTCGGTGATGTGGGGCTCCTCGGCGAAGTAGAACGAGTTGCGCGAGCCCTGGTCGTAGGAGAGGCGCGGATAGGGCGCCAGGTCCGCGAGCGTCACGGACGCGCGCGCCGCCAGGGGGTTGGCGCGGCTTACAAACACGTGCTCGCGGGCCTCGAAGAGCGGCTCGAAGCGCAGCTCGGCGTCACGGATGGCGCTGGTGAGCACCTCTCGGTTGAAGTCGTTTCGATAGAGCACGCCCAGCTCGGAGCGCTGCAGGCGCACGTCCTCGATGGTGCCGAAGGTGGTCCCCTCGCGCAGGCTGAACTCGTAGCGGCTCTCGCCGTGCTCGCGCACCAGCTCGGCGAAGGCGTTGACCACGAAGGCGTAGTGCTGGCTCGAGACGCCGAAGACGCGGCGCGGCGGGGTGCCGTGCTTGTACTGGGCCTCGAGGAGGGCTGCCTGCTCGACGACTTGCCGCGCGTACGAGAGGAACCGCGTGCCGTCCTCGGTGGGCACGACGCCCTTGCTCGAGCGCTCGAAGATGGTGATGCCCATCTCTGCCTCGAGCTCCGAGACCGCCTTGGAGAGCGACGGCTGCGCGACGAAGAGCCTGCGCGCGGCCTCGGTGATGGAGCCCGCCGTGGCCACCTCGACCACATAGCGGAGCTGCTGCAGCGTCATGGCATCCCCTCCCGTCCCCGCGCGCGCCGGACCGGCCCGCGCGCCACAGCCTCGATGGTACACGCCCGCACCACGCCGCGCTGATTTGCCGTTCTCGGCATATGCCACGGCACTATAATGAATAATGATACATGTTACTGATAATAGCGGGGCACCCCCGCCGAAGGCTCGGATGCCCCAGGCCCGCCGCGTGCGGCGGGCCTGCATGGGCTACGGACCTCTTCGCCGGGGGGGCGCCTAGGAAGCGAGGACGAGACATGGACGTTCGCGAGGAGCTGGAGGCGCGCTACGGCGCGGAGAGGACCGGGGGCCACGGCGGCCTCGAGATCCTGAGGCACATCGGACCCGGCCTTCTGGTCACGGTCGGGTTCATCGACCCGGGCAACTGGGCGTCGAACATGGCGGCGGGCTCGCAGTTTGGCTACGGCCTCCTGTGGGTGGTCACGCTCTCCACCCTGATGCTCATCCTGTTGCAGCACAACGCCGCACACATCGGCATCGCCACCGGAGACTGCCTGGCCGAGGCCACGCGCAAGCACCTCCCGCGCTGGCTGGGCACCGCCATCCTCGCCACCGCCTACGCGGCGACCGTCGCCACCGCCCTGGCCGAGGTCCTCGGCGGCGCGATCGCGCTCCAGATGCTCTTCGGCCTCCCGGTGCGCGTCGGCAGCCTCCTCGTGGGCACGGCCTCCGTCGCCATGCTCGCCACCAACTCCTACCAGCGCATAGAGCGCTGGATCATCGCGTTCGTCTCGCTGATCGGCCTCGCCTTCCTCGCCGAGCTCGCCCTGGTGAGCGTCGACTGGCCGCAGGCGGCCGCCTCCTGGGTCACCCCGAGCTTCCCCGCGGGCTCGACCGCCATCGTGATGAGCGTCCTGGGCGCCGTCGTTATGCCGCACAACCTCTTCCTGCACTCCGAGGTGATCCAGAGCGTCCACTACGAGCAGCAGGGCGAGGAGGTCGTCCGCGAGCGACTGCGCTACGAGCTCTTCGACACGCTCTTCTCCATGGGGATCGGCTGGGCGATAAACTCGGCGATGGTGATACTCGCCGCCACGACGTTCTTCTCGCACGGCGTCGTCGTGGACGACCTCGCGACCGCGGCGGCCACGCTCTCCCCCATCCTGGGGCCCGCGGCGTCGACCATCTTCGCCATCGCGCTGCTGCTGGCCGGCCTCTCCTCCTCCGTCACCGCCGGAATGGCGGCTGGCACCATCAGCGCGGGCATGTTCGGCGAGGAGTACGACATCCACGACCGGCACTCCTCGGCGGGCGTCGCGCTGTGCATGGTCGTGGCAACCCTGGCGTGCCTGCTGGTGCGCGACACCTTCCAGGGCCTGGTGCTCTCCCAGGCGCTGCTCTCGCTGCAGCTCCCGATCACCATCTTCACGCAGATCCGGCTCACGAGCTCCAGGCGCGTGATGGGCGCCTTCGCCAACTCGCGGCTCACGAACGCGCTCTTGGTGGCCACGGGCGTCGTGGTGACGGGCATCAACGTGGCGTCACTCGTCGGGTAGGCGCGACTCGCGAGGAAGGGGCCGCACTCGCGTCGCGCCGCGTTCACGTCCGAGAAGGACGTGCGCCCGCCGGGGGCGGCCCCCGTGCCGCCCCGGGCCGGATCGCCCCCGCCCCCGGGCCGGGCCTAGCCCCGGCGGCGCGCCTTGCGACGACGGTGGACCACCACGTCCACGGCGACGCCGGCGAGCGCTGCGGCCACCACGACGACGGCCCACTCGCGCGCGCCCCAGTGGCGCTCCGTGACGGCCGCCTGCTCCTCGGCCTCCTCGGGCACGTAGTCCGTGCGCTCGCAGTGCACCAGGAGCCTATGGTCGTTCACCCCGTAGGGGGTGCAGGTCACGAGGGTGAGCAGGTCCTCGCCCGGAGCGATCCCGAGCGAGGAGACCTCGTCGGGCCACACCACCTCCGAGGACGTCACGCGGTAGGCGTAGGTGTCCCCCATGGTGTGGAGAAGGACCAGGTCCCCCGGGACGAGCTGGCGGATGTCGTCGAACATGCGGAGGTTCCGCATGCCCGAGTGCGCGGTGATGACGCAGTGGGTGGACGCCCCGCCCACGGGCAGGCTCGTGCCCTCCAGGTGCCCGACGCCGGCCATGAGCGCTGACTCGCTCGTGCCGTGGTAGATGGGCATGCTCACGTCGATGGAGGGAATCTCGACCCAGCTCATCATGGGGTCGCGGTCGTACGTGAGCTGCCTGGAGTAGTCGACGATGTCTGCGGGGTCGAGGTCCGGCTCCTCGCCGGCGAGCACCTGGTTGTAGGAGCGCGCCTGGTCGAGGTACCACTGCCTCTCCCCCGACGGCATCGAGTCCACACGCGCCGACACCTCGGAGATGGTCGCGCCCACGCCGTACTCCTCGAGCGCATCTACCACCCACGGCCACACCATGAGGCCCACGCCGAGAAGGATGAGGCCCACGGTGATGAGCCGGTCCGCCCACCGCGGCAGCCGACGCCGCCTCTCGTCGTGCTTGGCATGCGTGCCCACACGCGCCTCCCCACCAGATGGGCCCCGCACGCGGCGGGGCCCACGACTTGCCAACCTTTGCAACCTGCGCTACGTACCTGCCGCCACGCTACTCCGCATTATCCTCGGCGTTCTTGCGGGAGCGGACGAGATGCGTGATGCCCAGGGCGAGAACGGCGCCGCCGGCGATCCAGGTTATGGTCACGCCGGCCTGGCCGGTAAGGGGCAGGCTCATGCCCGCCTTGTCCTTGACGGTCACGGTGATAGCGTCGTCGGAGCCCACCGAGGCGTCGGCGGCGGCGGCGTTCGTAGTGCTCGCAAACACCTTGGTAAGCGCACCGGTATCGTCATAGGTGGCTGCAATCGAAAAATCGAAGTCCACCACCGTGTTGTAGCCCTCAGGAGCCTGGGTCTCGACCACCTTGTAGGTGCCCACATCGAGACCGGACACGGAAATGGAGCCGTCGTCACCTGTCGCGAATTCGTGAGCGGCGGTGCCAAGGGTGCCGTCGGCTTGCACGTACTGCGTGACGGTACCGGTGCCCTCATCGGGCTTCGTCGCCTGAATGGTGAACTTCGCACCGGAAAGCGTCTTGCTCTGCTGCGAGCTGTCGACCTTCACCAGATTGAGCTTGTAGGTGTAGTCGCGCACGTTCACCGTCGTGGTATCGCCCTTGCTGTCGGTACCGGGGTTGTTGGAGTAGGTGAGCTTGACGGAGTTGTCGTTGTACCCGCTCGCCACCTTGTACGCCTTGTCCTTATCGAGCTTGGCGTTATAGGTCACATACACCTTGGTGGTTGCATTCACCGGAATCGCAGCATCGGAGGTGTCTTTCAGGCTCTTGAGGTCGGTGAACTCCACCCCGAGCGTGCTCGTGCCGTCGGTGTTGGACGTAAGCTTAGCCGTGTACGAAGTTGACGCGACCGTATGGTCTGCGCCGTCGGTGTTCACCGTGACCGCAACAGACGTGGTATCGGCGGTCAGGCCGGCAGAGAGGGTATCGGTGAACTTGTAGTAGTAGGTCTTGTAGCTGGGCAGTGCGTCGGCGACCGTGCCGGTCAGACGGTACTGCAGGTCCTGGCCCACCTGGGAATCGGCGACGTTGCTCCAAACGGCGCCCGTCGCATCGTTCTTCACTTCCTTGGTCACCTTGGGAAGGTCGGACTTGGGCGAAATGTTGAGGTCGTTGCCGCCCACCACCGCGTAGATGGGAGCGGTACCCACCTGGTTGACCTTGGATGCGGAGTCCGTATTGGCGGTCGATGTTGTGTCAGTCAGGAAGAGCCAGTAGCCTGCGGAGAGGCTTTGCGGCGTACCAATCTTGAGCGTCGTCGGGGTCAGGCTCGCGTCAGCACGTAGTGCGTTGGCGATATTGGAATAGAGCTTGTCGCTCTCGATGATCGTGCCCGTGCCGGAGCTTCCTTCAGCGGGAAGATGCGTCCCCAGGTAGTCAGCTGCTTCCTGGGCCGTCGTGCCCGTGTAGGAGCTGTCGAGCGCCTTAACCTGGGCATTGACCACGGTCGCAACCTCGTCGCTTGCCCAAGCGATATTCGAGGCGGTCTTCGAGTTCCCGTTGTCCACCACGTCGGCCCTGAAAATCTGGTAGCCGATCGTCGTCGTTTCATCGGAGGTGTTGTTGGCGTTCTTTTTGATGGTCACGTTGCCGGTGGTGGCGGCGACCGCTGCGACCGGTGCCGCGACCGGGCCGAGGGCCATCGTGAGCGCCAGGCCGGCCGTTACCGCCATGCGTGCGATGCTTTGCTTCCTCATGGTCTTTCCTCTCTAACCTTTGGGCGCTTCGCCCAGGTCACATAAACCTATCTCGTCTCCCATGCAAACCGTAGTGGCTTCCGGCATTATGGCCGGCGCTTTGAATCTCCCTTCCTTCGCCGGATTGCGAACGCTATCAGGGCTACGCCGGCCGCCGCTAGGCAGATGGCAGGCAGGTACGACGTTGGGTCCCCGGTGGACGGCGTGCGCGGGAGGGCACGGCGCAGCGCCTCGGCGACGGAGCCGCCCCCACCGCCCTGAGGCGGCGCCTTCCCCTCGGGGGCGTTGGGCACGAAGGCCGTGGCCACGCCGCTCGCGTCGGGGTCGAAGGAGGCCAGCTCGAGCGGCTTGGTCGCGACGAGGGCCCACTCCCCCGGGCTGAGCTCTTCTGGGTCCGCGGCCTTCTCGAGGTGATGCGAGATGCGGTCCGCCTCGAGCGACGCCGAGAGCCTTACCACGAGCCTGTTCGTGACGCCGACGTAGCCCGCCGGAGCCTTGACCTCCTCGACCTTGAAGGTGCCCGAGTCCACGCCGGCTGCGGAGATGGTGCCGTCCTCGCCGGTGGTCACCGTGGCGTCGTCGTCGGTCCAGGTTCCCTCCTGCGTGAGGTGCCGGCCGCGGTCGTCCGTCACGCGCAGCACGGCGCCCGCGAGGGGCTTCTCGTCCAGGGAGCTGCGCTTTACGAGGTCGAGGTCCCACGTGTACGCGATTGCCTCGTCCTCCTGCGTCTCGCCCCTCGCGTCGGTGTAGGGCGAGGCCGGGTACCTCAGCGTCACCGTGTTGGGGTTGCCGTGCTCCACGCCACGCTCCGCGTCCTGCGTGAGCGGTGCGTCGTAGACGACGCAAACGCGGATGCCGGCAGAGACGTCGATGCCGTTCTCCTCGGCGGACCTCCTTAGGTCGGTCACGGTCAGCTCGAAGGTCGGCTCGTCCCCGCTCTCGTCATAGCTCGTGGTGTACGCGGGGCTATTGGGGTCCGCGTTCACGAGCTCAGTCCACCCGGCTTTGGCACCGGGTTTGGTGCCGCTCCCCCACGCCTCTTCGGACAGGGACGCGACGTAGACGCGCACGCCGCTCGGCTCGGCGATGCCCGCGGACAGCACGTCGTGGAAGGTGACGGAGTAGGACGCGTAGGCCGTAAGGTCCACGGGGACCGTGGCCACCAGGCGCCAGTCGAGCTCGTCGGCCACGGTTGCGTCGGCCTGCTTCTGCCAGGCGTCGCCCGAGTCCTCGAGCACCTGCTTCTCGACCGTGGGCGCCGCGGCCTTGGTGGTCGCTGTGACGTCCGCCCCGCCCACCAGGACTAGGATCGCGGCGGTCCCGGACTGCCCCGTCCCCACGGCGCCGTCGTCGGAGACGACCAGCCAGTAGCCCTCCGGCAGCGCGACGGTCTCGCCCGCAGTCACGTCGTAGGCGGGGCCGCTGGTGTGGGAGAGCGCACGTGCCACAGCGGCCGGCACGGAGCCCGCCTCGGGGGCGACGTCCTTGTCACCCTGGACTTTGTCCCTGAGCCACCCGCTCGCGTCCTCGGCGGTCGTACCCCTGTAGCCGGGCTCAGCCGACTTGATGGCGGAGGTGACGGCCTCTTCGGCCTCCTCGCTCGCCCAGGAGACGTCGACGATGACCTTCTCGCTCGAGCTGCCGCTCCTGACGTCGGTCACGTCGCCGGAGAAGAGCTGGTACGCGCGGAGCTTGGTCGACGCGCCCTCGGTTGCCGTGACGGTGAGGTTGCCGGTCTGCTGGGCCAGCGCGCGGACGGGCGAGCAGAGCGCGAGGATGGCGGCGGCCGCACAGGCCGCGAGGCAGGTAGCGAGGATGCGCGAGAGGTGCTTAGTCACGGCCATCGCCCCCCTTCCCGGCGGTGCCGCGGCGTGCGTGCGACCAGAGGGCAGCGGCTGCGAGTGCGGCCGCGCCCACGGCGAAGGTCGCACCCAGTCCGGACTGGCCGGAGAGCGGCAGCGTCAACGCGCCACGCGTGTTTGTGAAGCTCACCTCTGCGGTGCCTCCCTTGGTGATCTGTCCCTGCGCGTTCTCGGCCGAGGTGACGTAGTCGCTCTCCGACAGCTCGGTCACCGTGTAGGTTGCGCCGGCCGGCAGGGCGGAAGCCGTCTTGGTCTGGCCGTCGGCGAGTTTGAAGGTGGCCGTGCCGTCGTCGAAGGTCATGCCTCCGAAGGTGCCGGAGAGATGGGCGCCCGAGCCGCCCATCCTCACGGTGAAGGTGAATTCGCGGGTGGAGTTCACCTCGCCCTTCACGTGCTTGGTAACCGAAAGCGCGCCTTCCTGCACGGCGTTGACGACGGCGACGGTCGCATCGGCCGAAAGTGTGCCGTTGGCCGCAGCGGACGACCCGTTATAGGTCGCGTCGTAGAGCGGCGCATCGGTCGCGGTGCTCGCGGTCTCCTCCACCGTGTAGGTGGTGCCGGACGGGATGCCCGCGATCGTGACCTGCTGGCCGGCAGTCAGCGTCACCGAGCCCGTGCCTTTATCGTCAAGCGCGAGCGTGCCAGCAGCGGGAGCCGTGGCTGCGGAGTCCGACACCGTGCCGCCCGTGTAGTCGTAGGTGCCGGAAAGCGGGGTGCCGGAGGCGTCCTTCAACGTGACCTTCAGGATGAAGGGCTGGGAGGCGTCTGCCGCCTGGCCGGTGACGGTCTTGCTCAGCGTAAGCTTGTAGAGACGGGTGTTGGTGAAGGCAGCCGTAGCGGTTGCGTCCTTGGCTATCGCGCCCGAGGTGCCCGTCGCGGTAGACGCATAATCCGCATTCGACGTTTCGGCAACCTGGTAAGACGTGCCCACGGGCAGGTGCGTGGCCGTCGCGCTCTCGCCGGACTTAAGGGTGACGGTTGCCACGCCGTTCGTGAAGGTCATGGCGCCGTAGGTGCCGTTGATGCCCGTATCGCCCAGCGTGACCGTGAAGGTGAAGGCGGTCGCGGAGTCCATCTCGCCCACCACCGATTTGGAGACGTTGAGGCTGCCCTCGTTTGCGGGAGCGAGCCGCAGCGTGGCCTCCACCGGCTTCTGCTTGATGACCGCACCGATCATGTGCTGGAAGTTCCTGCCGTCGGAGGCTCTGTAGGTTTCGGGGTTGGGCGAGTACTGGCGGTACTCCTGCAGCCAGGTGAGCGTATCGGAGGCCGTAATCTCCATATCGGTCGCAGTCGGCTTCGTCGTCGAGGCGAGGAAGAAGCTCGTTCCGGCAGTCACCTTCGTGACCGGCGTCCCATCGGGCTTGTGAGCCGACACGCCCGAGGGGAGCGTGAGCGTGTACGTGCCATGGTAGTTCTTGCCTTCGGTCACCGAGAGCGTGCCCGTCTTCCATACCCCGTACTCGGGGTCGTAGACGAACTGGCTGTCGCCGGTGATCTTCACGTTGCCCGCATCGGGTTCGGCGCGCAGGACCTTGTCGGCGGTCGCATAGTTGAGCAGCTTGACGGCGAGCGCCTTCTGCGTGACCTCGCCGCTCTTCGAGGTGAGCGAATTGTTCTCGATGCCGTAATCGCCCAGCACGGCCCAGATGGCGTACTGGGTGGCCTCGTAGGCCTCAGACTCGGTCACCGCAGTGGCGTCTGAATGGCTCGTGTCGTATATCTCGAGCGGCGTATTACTGGAATAGGGGGCGTAGGCCATGGCGGTTGCCGCCTGGTAGAAGGGTGTGGCTCGAATATCGGCCGACGTGTGGCCGGAGGGAGTCGTCGTGCCGCTGTAGTAGTATTGCAGCTCCTCGTACACGAACTTCTGGAGCTTGGCGAGGTTGGCAGTGTTATCCGGATAATCGCTGTAGGAGAACACCGTGTCGCCGATGGAGTCAGGGAAGTCTGACCTGATCCAGCTCGGCGGGTTGAGCAGGGCGTTGAAGGCATCCGCGGAGATGCCCTGCGTCGAGTCGACGACGGTGTACATGTTCATGCCGTTGTAGGGGTAACCCGCGTAGAGGATGGCGAGAAGCTTGTTCATGCAGGCTTCGTAGTCGGCCTGGGACTTGAACTTTTCCCGCGTCAGATAGCCTTCGATGTAGGAAGGCACGTTGGAGATGCTCGGCGTGGTATGCGGCCAGTGCGACTGGTTGTTCATGCAGTAGAGGATGATGCGGCCGCTGGCGCTTTCGGGGTCGAGCACGTAGTGGATTTCGGTTTTCTCGTCGTACTGGATCTGCACCGTGCCGGAGCCGCCCGCGGCGGTCTCGGCAGGGCCGTCCGCGGTCGCCACCTCGCCCTCGCTGGTCGCAGCCGGCGTCGTGGCCTCGTCTGCCGCAGCCGCGGCTTCGGCGTCTGCCACGCCCTCCGCAGCCGTCACGTCCGCGGCGCCGTCCGCAGCGTCGACGCCGGCCCCTGCGACCACCTCGGCGACGGCGCCCGTCGGCAGCAGGCAGAGCGCCAGCACGAGACCGGCGATTGCCAAGAGGGCGAGCGCGCACGCCCTTCTCGTTGTTCTTATATGCTCTCCAGTAGGACGACCCAGACGAACCCTCGTCGAGACCTTGGCCCCAGCGATACGTGCAGGCACCCAGGGACGTGCAGCCTCCCGACGACTAACAAGGTATCAGAACGAACTATTACTAGGAGACTATTATCTCCGACACCTCGGTGCGGCAGACGGCGGGCGCCCGCTTGGCGCAGGCGCCCGCCTGTGAGCCACGCCGGCTACCCTACGAGGGAGAGGATCTCCGAGAGGCCCTTCTTGCCGAAGCTCACGCGCTCGCCCGCGCCGTCCTCCACCACGAGGCACGGGACGCTCATGACCGAGTAGCGCTCGCGCAGGCCGGGGAAGCGGTTGACGTCGTAGACGTCGGCCGTGACCAGGGGGTTGTCCGCCGCCATGCGCTGGCAGGCCACGACCACGTCCGGGCACATGGTGCAGGAGAGCCCCACGAGGACCCGCAGGCTCACCGGTCGCGAGACGGCGGCGATGGCCGCGCGGTCGGCTTCGGCGATGGGCTGGCCCGGGCCGGCGGTGTTGTAGAGCCCCAGCACGAACGAGGTGAACTCGTGGCCGCCGGGCACGCCGTGGAAGGCGAGGCCGGAGGGCGTGCCGTCCGCGCGCACCACCTCGACGAAGGGCAGCTCGGCCGCGTCGTCCGCGGAGGCGTCCGCCTCCTCCACCGTGAGCTTGTCCGTCTGGGCGGCGAGCGCGCGCATGTACGCCGCAAGCTCGGCCGAGACGTCGCCGCCGTCGAGGTGCAGGCGCAGGGCGAGCGGGGCATCCATGCGCGAGAAGACCGCCTGGAGCTGCTCGGCCATCTCGGCGTCAATCGGAGAGCCAGGGCTGGCCACGGAGGCCGCAACCGCGCCGCCCGCGGCCGCGACGGGGCCGGACGCGCCCGGGGCGGCCGCGGGGGCCGCCGGCTGGCCTACACCCGCACGCGCGCGGCTCGCCGGCTGGACGGGCACGATCCCCGTGCGCTCGCGTGCCGCCTTGAGGTAGCGCTCCATCTCGGTCGCGGTGGCCGCGCCCTCGCCGACGGCGGTCGCGACCTGGCGCAGCCGCTTCTGACAGACGTCGCCGGCAGCAAAGAGGCCGTCCGCGCTCGTCATCTGCCGGTCGTCGGTCACGACGTAGCCCCGCTCGTCGAGCTCGCACAGGCCGGACACGAGAGAAGTCGCCGGCGCGTAGCCCACGAAGACGAAGACGCCCACGGGACCGCCATCGGGCGACGAGAACTCGTGCTCCTCGCCCGTCGCTCGGTCGAGCCAGCGAACGCCTCGCACCACGGAGTCACCCTCCGCAGCCAGGAGCTGCGCGTTTGTCTGCACGGTGATCCCCTCGTTCGCCAGGGCCGCGTCCGCCGTGGCCTTGGCGCAGGTGAAGCCGTCGCCGCGCACCAGGACGGTCACGTGCGAGGCGTAGGTCGTGAGGAAGACCGCCTCCTCGGCCGCCGCGAAGCCACCGCCCACCACGAAGACCTCCCGGCCCGAGAAGAACTCGCCGTCGCAGGTGGCGCAATAGGCAACGCCGTGCCCGCGGAACTCCTCCTCCCCCGCGAAGCCCGCGCTCCTCGGGGAGGCGCCGGTTGCGAGAAGGACCGCGAGGCTGCAGACGTCGCCGCGCGAGGTGCGCACCACCTTCACGTCGCCCGACAGGTCGAGCGACTCCACGTCGGCGAGCAGCATCTCCGCGCCGAAGGCCTCGGCCTGCCGGCGCATGGTGTCCGTGAGCTCTGCCCCGCTCGCCGATAGCACGCCCGGGTAGTTCACGACCTCCGAGGTGATGGTTATCTGGCCGCCGAAGCGCTCGCGCTCGACCACCAGGACGCGGTACCGCGCGCGGGCGAGGTAGAGGGCCGCCGTGAGCCCCGCGGGGCCTCCGCCCACCACGACCGCATCGTAGACTCGCCCGTCGTCCTTCTCGCTCATGCCATTCCTCCTTCTCCGCCTCGCGGCATCGCAGGGGCCCGCCGGCTGGCGGCGGGCCCCGTGGTTCGGGTCCTTCTCCCCTAGGGGTTCCCTAGAGCTGGCCGACCAGGTCCAGGGAGGGCTTCAGGGTCTCGGCGCCCGGCTGCCACTTGGCGGGGCACACCTGGTCGCCGTGCTCGCGCACGAACTTGGCGGCCTGGACCAGGCGCAGCAGCTCCTTGGCGTTGCGGCCGATGCCGCCGGCGGTGACCTCGTAGACCTGGATCCTGCCGTCGGGGTCGACGATGAAGGCGCCGCGCTCGGCGAGGCCGTCGGACTCGATCAGGACCTCGAAGTCCTCGGCGAGGACGTGGGCGGGGTCGGCGAGCATGGGGTAGCCCACCTTCGAGATGCGCTCGGACTCGTCGTGCCAGGCCTTGTGGACGAAGTGGGTGTCGCAGGAGACGGAGTAGACCTCGCAGCCCTCGGCCTTGAAGGCGTCGTAGTTCTCCGCGAGCTCCTCGAGCTCGGTCGGGCAGACGAAGGTGAAGTCGGCGGGATAGAAGAAGAACAGGGCCCACTTGCCGAGGACGTCCGCCTTGGTGACGGTCTTGAACTCGCCGTTCTGGAAGGCCTGGACGGAGAACTCGCCGATCTCCTTGTTGATGAGGGACATGTGACGCTCCTTTGCTGTCGTGGCGCCTCTTCGGCGCCTCCTTATTCGTACTGAGACTTATTATCGTTATTGGTGGCGGGATTGCAAGGGGGAATTCGGGTTTTTTCGGGGCCATCTTCTCGGGCCACCCGGACGCGCCCCATGAGACGGCAGATAAAGGCGGGCCCGACGTCGGGAACATATTATTGAGATGTAGTCCTATTATCTTTGGGAAGCTTTGGGTACCATTGAGGAATGAGAGAAGTGCGGGGTGGCTTCGGCGGCCCCGCCGGGACAGGGAGCCTGACATGGAGAGAAGGAACACGCGCCAGCGCCAGCTGGTTCTCGAGGCGGTGCGGGAGCTCTGCGACCACCCCACCGCCGACGAGGTATACCTGCACGTGCGCGAGCAGGACGACCACATAAGCCGCGGCACCGTCTACCGCAACCTCCACCTCCTCGCCGACTCCGGCGAGATCCTATCGGTGAAGGCACCCGGCGGGGAGCGCTTCGACCGGCGACGCGACCACCACGCGCACCTCGTCTGCTCCGTCTGCGGCAGAGTCATGGACGTCTCGGTGCCAGACGAGTCTGACCTCTGCGCCTCGGTGCAGCGCGCGACGGGCTATGCCGGCGTCACCGCGAGCACAATCCTGACGGGCGTCTGCCCCGCCTGCCAGGAGGAAAGGGCGGGGCAGGCCTAGCTGCCGTGATCAGGCCTAGCGCACGAGACCGGCCGGCTGCGGACGCCCACCCTGATGGTCCTGCGCCCTCCGCGCCTCCGGCAAGAGCGGCCTCGTGTTGCACGCGGCGATCGCGAAGGTCGATAGGTTGTGCGCCGTCGACGCCGCAGTCAGCGTGATGGCTCCGGTCACGCCGAGCGCGATGAGGGCAGAGTTGAGCACCACGATGGTTCGGTAGTCCTCATGGATGCGACCCATGAGGCGCTGTGCCAGCTCGCGGGCAGTCACCAGCGAGGAGAGCCGGGCGTTCAGGATGGTGACGTCTGCCACGGCACGGGCGATGTCGCTCGCGTCGGACATGGCCACCGAGACGTCCGCCGCCGCGAGAGCGGGCGAGTCGTTGATTCCGTCGCCCACCATGGCCACGACGTGTCCCTGGTCGCGCAGCTTCTGCACGTAGGAGCTCTTGTCCTCGGGCAGCACCTGGGAGTGCCACTCGTCGATGCCCAGGCTGTCCGCCACGTGCCGCGCGCACGCTTCCGAATCCCCCGTGAGCATCACGAACCTCTCGACGCCCAGCTCGCGCAGGCGGTCAAGCGTCGCACGCGCCTCGGGACGAAGGGGGTCGGAGATGGCGATTGCGCCCAGCAGCTCGTGGTCGGTCGCGAGGTAGACGACGGAGGCCGTGGGGCACTCCTCGGCCACGCCCTCCACGAAGCCGTCCGGACAGGCCACCGCCTCGTCCTCGAAGACGAAGTGCGCGCTGCCGATGCACGCCTCCGTGCCGCCCACGGTGGTCGAGATGCCATGCGCCACCACGTAGTTCACCTTGGCGTGCAGCTCGTCCTCGTGGGCGAGCCCGCGTCTCGCAGCCTCGTCCACGATGGCGCGCGCCATGCTGTGCGGGAAGTGCTCCTCGATGCAGGCGGCGAGGCGCAGCACGTCCTCCTCGCCCGCAGCCCCCACCACAAAGACGCGCTCGACGGTGGGGCAGGCGCAGGTCAGCGTGCCGGTCTTGTCGAAGACGAGGGTGTCGGCAGAGGCAAGCTCCTCCAGGTAGCGGCCGCCCTTCGCCACCACGCCGCGCCGCGTGCCCTCGCTCATCGCGCTCATCACGGCGATGGGCATGGAGAGCTTGATCGCGCACGAGTAGTCCACCATGAGCACGGCCATGGCCGTCTGCGGACGGCGCGTGATGGCGAGGATGGCGAGGAACGCCAGGAAGCTGTAGGGCACCAGCGCGTCCGCGAGGTGCTCCGCCCTGCTCTGCACGCCGGCCTTGAGCTGCGAGGACTCCTCGACCATGGAGACGATGCCGTCGATCCTCGCCGCACCTGGCGGCGCCGTCACGCGCACGCGGAGGTCACCCGCGCCGAGCGCGGTGCCCGCATAGACGGTCGATCCCGGGCGCTTGCGCACGGGGCGCGACTCCCCCGTCATCGAGGACTCGTCCACCTCGCCCGAGCCCTCGACCACGACGCCGTCGACGGGCAGCACCGAGCCGCGGCCCAGGTGGAGCACCTGCCCGCGGGCCACCTCGTCGATGGGGATGCGAACGTCCTGACCGTCCACGACGGCCCAGACCGTCTCGGCGCGCGTGATCATGTTGCTGCGCAGCGCCAGGTGCGAGCGGCTCTGCACGTGGCGCTCCATGGCGGCCGAAAGCTGCAGGAAGAAGATGATAGTCCCCGCCTCGTCAAACGAGCCGCGCAGGATGCTGGCGGCTAGCGCCGTGGCGTCGAGGACCTCGACGGTGAGCTCGCCGCGCACGAGACAGGCAAGGCCGCGGACGACAAACCCCACGGCTCGCACCACGACCCACGCCGCGCGCAGCGGTGCCGGCAGGAGCAGGCGCCGCAACACGTGAGCACCTATCAGGTGCATGACCTCCATGGTGAAGCGGTTGTTCTCGGCGCGTACCTCGATTGCGCCCGAGGCCTCGTCCAAGCCGGGCTCCGCCGTGGGAAGCGCGAGGACGTCGAGCGACCTCACGGCGAGAAGGACCGCGTCGCGCGAGGTGGGCGCGAAGGCGACGAGGACCGAGCCGTTCGCCGGGTGCACCTCGGCCACGCGCACGCCCTCCACGGCCATGAGCTCCTGCGCAACGCCACGGGCCTCCGCCTCGTCCATGACGAGGGACCCGCAGCGCAGGCGCAGGCGGCCGGGCAGGTCGGAGACGATCGTGTAGCGCATGGGCTAGGCCTCGGTCCCCTCGCCGTCGACCTTGCGCGTGACCTCCTCGCGGATGCCGGGCTCGAGGTCCTGCAGGCGCTCGGCAACGGCAGCGTCGATCTTGGCCTGGCGGCGCGCCTCGGCGCGGGCGTCGGCGGCGTCGTCGGCGATGGACTGGGTCTCGGCGCTCACCGCGTCGCCGACCCTCATGCACCCGGCGGTGACGCCCACCGCCGCCTTGTGGAGAATCCCGTTGGAGGCGAGTCCGGCGACCGCCGCCGCGGCGGCGGCGCCGCCAGCAAAGACGCAGAAGTGACGAACGCTCATATGGAACCCCTTTCGTTTGTCCGTGACGTGGGTACACTCGCACGCCGCGCGCCTGGCGACAACCCCGAACGGCCCGACGAGCCCGAACGGACGGACGGGCATGTGGCATCGGCACGGGACGCGGCGCCTCGCGCGGAGGCTCCGTGCGAGGCGCGCCACTCGTGCGGGGTCGTCCCCATGGTGTCGAGGAAGGCCTTCGCGAACTTGGATGGGTTGGAGTAGCCCACCGAGGCCGCCACCTCAGCTATCGTCAGGTCGCTCACGAGCAGCGCGTTCGCGGCGAGCCGCACCCGGTACTCGCGATACCATCTGTGAATCGGCACGCCGAAGGCCTCGCGGAAGGACTCCTTGAGCACCGTGGCCGAGGTCCCGCAGGCGGCAGCCAGCGTGGATATGGTCTTTGGCTGCGACACATCACGCAGCATCTCCCGCTGGGCGAGAAGGGCGATCTGCAGGTGCCGCCCGCGCGCGGACGCCCCCTCGGCATCGGCGCGCGGGCACGCCGGCGATGGCGCCTCCCGTGCGAGGCAGAGCAGCAGCTCCATCACCTTGAGGCGAGCATGGCAGAGGTCGCCCTTCTCCACCAGCGGGTATGTCTCCACGAAGGCACGCGAAAGCTCCTGCGCGGGACGGACGAGCAGGACCGGGCATTCGGGCGTCACCATGCGACCGATGGCCCCAACGTCGACCTCGAGACTCGCTAGGGTGCGGCGCAGGTCCGCGGTGAGGCTACGCTCGTCGACCTCGAGGGCGAGCCCCTGGACGGGGCCGTGGCGCAGCTCGACCCGCACGGACCCGAGGCTCTGCCCGAGAAGGACCACGTCCCCTTCGGACGCCTCGACGCGACTGTCGTCGGGGCGCACGAGCGTGACGCGCCCCTCCCTCACGTGTGCGACGCAGACGCTGCCCAAAAGGCGCAGCGACCCCCTCGCGGTCTCCGGCACGAGCGCGCCCCAGGCGACGCGCAGCCCGCGCGCTATGTAGAGGCGATGCGGACCCCCGTGCGGGACGGGGGCAACGGTCGCCGCCTGCGTGCTCACCTGGCGAACGTCGCGCACGCGCGGCGCACTCCCGCGCACGCCACCGTGACCGCCGCGGAGAGCACGATCGCAGCCAGCAGGTCCATGTCCATGGCAACAGCCACCACCCTCACAGCCGCCGTGCCCGCAGCCACCGCGCTCGCAGCCACCGCGGCCACTGGCAGTGCGCTCGCTCTGGGAGCCAGGGCAAATCCGAGCTCAGGCGCAGATGTTCTATATGGCTAACAACTAAGTACTATAAGGCTAACTTGCCCGGCGGATACCTCACGGTCACCCTTCGTTAACTTTTCTCCCCCACTCCGGCACTCAGGTCGGATGGCCGAGGGCGCAGGCCTCACGGCGTCGCAGGCCCCATGTCCTTCTCAGCCCCCTTTCTCAGCCCCTCTTAAATGCTAGTTTCACAGTAGCTTTTTGTGAATGTGTCCGTGACAACAGTTTGCTTAGCCTTACTTACGTATCCTTGACGTCGAAACCGACGAGGGGACGCCAGCCGGCCACACGACCTGGGATGCCGGGTCCACGGACGGTCGCGTCCCAGACAAGGAGCACGTCATGGCAGAGACACTCGACCTCACGAGGAGCGTTCACGACCTGGCTCAGGAACACCCTGGGTTCGTCGAGGTCATGGCGGGCCTCGGATTCACCGACATCACCAAGCCGGCCGCGCTCAACACCGTCGGCCGCGTCATGACCGTGCCGCGCGGCTGCTCGATCAAGGGCGTGAGCCTCGAGGACACCGTCGCCGCGTTCGAGGCGGCGGGCTTCTCCGTCTCCGGCGCCGTGCCCGAGGGAGCCCCCGCGGGCGAGAAGGACGCGGGTGCTGCGGGTGCCGCCCCCGCCCCGGCCACCAGCGCCGCCCCCGCCCCGGCCGCCAGCGCCGCCCCCGCCCCGGCCGCCAGCGCCGCCGTGGGCCCGGCCGCACTCGACGAGGCGGGCCGCGCCGAGCTCCTCAAGAGCTACGTCGCACGCCTCTCCGCCGGCGAGGCGCTCGAGGACGTGCGCGCCGACTTCGTCGCCAACTTCAGCGACGTTGACGCCGGCGAGATCGCCCGTGCCGAGCAGGGGCTCATCGAGGGCGGCGCCAAGATCACCGACGTCCAACGCCTCTGCGACGTCCACTCCGCCCTCTTCCACGGCGCCACCCGCGAGGAGCGGATCGCCAACGCCGAGGAGGCGGTCATGAGCTCCGTCTCCCAGGGCGCGGCCGACCTCAACACGAGGTTCCTCTGCAACCTGCCCGGCCACCCCATGCACGTCTTCTCGATCGAGAACCAGGCCATCTCCGACCAGCTCGCCCGCACGCGCGCCGCGGTCGGCACGCCCGCGCTCGACGACGAGCTGCGCACCCTCCGCAAGCTGGGCGTCCACTACGCCAAGAAGGGCGACCTCCTCTACCCCGTCCTCAAGGTGCGCCACGGCTACTCCGGCCCCGCGGACGTGATGTGGGGCGTCGACGACGAGATCCGTGCCGAGCTCGGCACCCTCGCCTCCACCCAGCAGCGCGACGACGCCTGGGCCGAGCGCCTCGACGCCGTCCTCACCCGCGCGGAGGAGATGGTCTACAAGGAGGCCAACATCCTGCTGCCGCTGTGCGCGCAGAACTTCACGGGCGACGAGTGGCTGCAGATGTACGCGGACCTCAAGGGCTACGACCTCTGCCTCGTCGAGGACGCGGGCACCTGGGGAGCCGGCGAGGAGTTCTGCCGCACGCGCACCGAGAGGGCCGCGGCGACCCTGGGCGAGAAGGACGTCGCGCCCGCGGGCGCAGGCGCCACGGGCGCGGGCGCAGCCGCCACGGGCGCGGGCGCCGCAGCCGCCACGGGCGCCGCAGCCGCCACGGGCGCAGGCACGGGCGCAGGCGCAGCCGCCGCGGGCAGCGCGGTGCCGGGCGAGGTTCGCCTGCCCACCGGCAGCATGAGCGCCGCCCAGCTCGACGCCCTTCTCAACACCATCCCCCTGGAGCTCACCTTCGTCGACGACGCCGACATCAACCGCTACTGGAACGACGACGGCGAGAAGAAGCTCTTCAAGCGGCCCGAGTCCGCGCTCGGCCGCGAGGTCTGGAGCTGCCATCCCCCCAAGGTCCAGGAGATGGTGCGCCAGGTGATCGGCGCGCTCAGGAGCGGCGAGCAGGACTCCGTCGACGTCTGGATGGAGAAGGACGGCGAGCCCGTGCTGGTGCGCTACATGGCCGTGCGCAACCGCGAGGGCGCCTACCTCGGCACCCTCGAGGCCGTCCAGCGCCTGGGCTTCGCGCGGGACCACTTCAGGTCCTAGGCGGAGGCCGCGCGGGCGCGGGCGCGGGCACGGGCCGGGCGCGGACCCGGGCACGGGCGCGTCGGCGGCGCCGCGCGATTGCGGGCGCGGGCCCGCATCGGCTCCACGTCCTTCTCCGCTAGGTACTTATATAGGCAAGACAGCTAACAAGGCAACAGAGAGGCAAGGAGAACACATGAACGACCTTCAGAACGAGCTGGCCGGGGCGACCGTCGCCCTCGGCGCCACCATCACCGCCGCCATGGACGACGTGCCCGGCTTCGTCCCCTGCGGGACGCCGTCGCAGGTCGTGACCGGCGCGCTCGCGGCCGCCGGCGCCGAGGAGGCGCCGGCCGACCTGGCGGTCCGCGTCCAGCAGGTGCACGGCTTCGTCGAGCACGTCGCCGACCACCGAGGCGTCGCGCCGCACACCGACACCGACGTCAAGTCGATCTCCCCCACCGCGCAGCAGCTGCTCGAGGCCCTTCTCGGCTTCGCCGCCGCCGCGGACGCGGAGGGCGTCACGCCCGACGAGGCCGAGTGGCTCTACCGCTCGCTGGCTGCCGTCGAGTCCGGCGACGACGAGCGCGCGACGGCGCAGCTCACCGCGGCTCCGCGCAGGTAGCAGGCTCGCCGCGCCAGCCCGCGCGACCCGTGGGCCGCGGGCTGGCACTGGCTCGGGCGCGACCCGCGGGTCCGGGCGCGGGCGAGATCTGCGGATCTGGGCGCGGCCCGCGACCAGCAAGTCCTGACGGCCTTCCGAAGCCGCTGCCGTTCCAAGGCCCCAAATGGGCGAGCCGCTGAGAGCCCCTCTAAGCCGTCCTTGTCCGCCCCATGACATCTAGGCCGTGCCGGTGCGCCACGCCGGCACGGCCCTTTCGTGAGCAAATCGCTTTTTCCGGACAATTCCTCGAGATTCTGTCGAGAAAAAGCGATTTGCTCCTCCCTCAAATCGCGTTTAGCGGACAAAATCGGCGGCTTTTGTCGGGAAAAAGCGATTTGCGGCTCATCGTTTCACCATTGATGCGCGGAGTTGTGCAGGGGGAGGCCCGGGGGCCTGGGCGCAGGGAGGTCCACAGCGGGCCGCGCGCCTGTGCTGAGCTCCCGCATCACGGCTGCGCGCAGGCCATCCGCGCGCAGGCCATCCGCTCGCAGGCCATCCGCGCGCAGGTAGCAAGCTCGCCGCGCCAGCCCTCGCGGCCCGACCCGCGCCCGGCGCCCCGGCGGCCCGACCCGCGCCCGACCCGCGCCCGACCCGCGCCTGACCCGCGCAAGCCCGCCCGCGCCCGGACTCCCTCGCCGACCTACGGCAGCACGCCGACGCTCTGCCTGCTCAGGCAGAGCATCAGCCGCGACAGACCCTCGTGCAGGCGCTCGGGCGGCACGGACGCGTAGTTCACGATGAGGTCGCGGCCCATGCGGCCCCAGGGATGCGCCGCGTAGTCGCCCACGAACGCGAACCGGATGTCGAGCGACCGCGCGTTCACCCTCATCTGCTCGCGCGTCACGTCGCCCTCGCCGAGCCGCAAGATCACGTGCGTGCCGGCCTCGGGGACCACGACCTCGCCCATCCGGTCGAGCCCCAGCCCCGACATCTCCGACAGCACCTGCGCGCGCTCGCGGCGGAAGAACGCGTTGAGGTGGCTCAGGTGCCGCTCGAAGTGGCCGTCCGCCAGGAACCGGGCAAGCACGTACTGGTCCGAGCCGGAGACCGTGCACGAGAAGAACGTCTGGGTCCGCCGGTAGCGCGCCACCAGCTCGGTCGGCAGCACCATGTAGGAGATCCTCAGCGACGGCACGAGGGTCTTCGAGAACGAGTTGAGATAGACCGTGCGCCCCCCGAAGTCGCTCTGGAAGATCGGCGTCGTCGTGTTGCCGAACGAGTTGACCTCGCTGTCGAAGTCGTCCTCCACCAGGTAGCGGCCGGCGTCCTCGTACAGCCACGAGAGCAGCTCGAGCCTGCGGCCAATGGGCATGACCGAGCCCAGCGGGAACGAGTTCGCGGGCGAGAGGTGCACCAGGCTGGCACGGCTCCGGGAGAGCGCGTCCAGGCGCACGCCCTTCTCGTCCACCGGAAGAAACTCGCTGGCCAGGCCGTTGCGCGCCGCGATGTCCGCGAACTTGTGGTTGCCGGGGTCCTCGAGCCCCAGCACGGTGCCCGGCTCGAACAGCTGCATGAGCCGGCCGTAGAGGTACTCGGTGCCGCAGCCGACGATGACCTGGTCGGGGTCCACCTCCATGCCGCGGTAGCGCCTGAGGTAGTCGGCGATCGCGTGCCTGAGCGTCCTCGTGCCGTTGTAGGGCACGGTGGAGAAGAACCTCTCGTCGCGCACGGCGAGCATCTCGCGGGTGAGCTTGGTCACCGTCGACGCGGGGAACAGGCTCATCTGCACCTTGTTGGACGAGAAGTCCGCGAAGTAGGCGTGCTCCTCCTCCATGAGGGGCAGGCTCGTGGTCGGCCGGTGCCCGGGCGGGCGCCGGCGCCCCTCGATGCGCTCCACGAAGAAGCCGACCTTCTCCTGCGAGCGCACGTAGCCCTCGACGACCAGCAGGCGGTAGGCGTTCTCCACCGTGATGACGCTGACGCCGAGGTGGTCGGCGAGCGCGCGCTTGGAGGGGAGCCGCTGGTCGGCGGGGATCTTGCCCCTCAGGATGTCGTCCCTGATGCACTGGTACAGGTAGAGGTACTTGGGGGCGCCGCCCCTGTTCCCCATCTCATAGGTAAGCATTCCGCGCCTCCGAACCGCTCACGAAACCGGGCGCGCTGCGGGCGCCCCACGTCGCGGCGCGCGTCGTCGCGGCTGTTGGGAGTGCGGGCCGCAGCGCGTCCGGCCGAGAACTGACCTTAGAAGAAAAGCCGGAATTGATTATATACGTCGACCCAGACCCACCATAAGATGCTTCCTTGAAAGAGCGCGACGGGCCGCAAGGCGCCCGTCGGCTGGCACCACACCACGACTAGGAGGTATCTCATGTTCAACTACACCGGCAAGGTCGTCGCAGTCACCGGAGCCTCCTCCGGCCTCGGCAAGCAGATGGCCGAGGGCTTCGCCGAGCAGGGCGCCAACCTCGTCCTTCTCGCCCGCCGCGTCGAGCGCCTCGAGGCGAGCGCCAAGGAGCTGAACGAGAAGTACGGCGTGGAGGTCCTGCCCCTCGCCTGCGACGTCACCGACGACGCATCGATCGACGCCGCCCTCGCTGCCGCCGACGAGAAGTTCGGCCACGTCGAGGTCCTGGTCAACTCCGCGGGCGGCGAGAAGGGCACTGGCACCAAGCTGGTCGACTTCAAGCGCAGCGACTGGGACTTCACGATGAACCTGGACCTCACCTCCATCTTCACCATGTGCAAGAAGTTCGGCGGCTACATGCAGAAGGGCATCGAGTCCGGCAAGCAGGGCTACGGCCGCATCATCAACATCGCCTCAATCTACGGCCTGGTCGGCAACACCGCCATCCCGACCATCGCCTACCACGCCTCCAAGGGCGCGGTCGTGAACTTCACCCGCGGCGCGGCGGCCGAGTTCGCCCCCACCGGCATCACCGTCAACGCCATCTGCCCGGGCTACTTCTACACCGAGCTGACCACCGAGACCCTGGACACCGAGTACTTCCAGAACTTCGCCAAGTCCACCGTCCCGATGCAGCGCTACGGCCACGAGGGCGAGCTCTGCTCCGCCGCCGTCTTCCTGGGCGCCGAGGAGTCCAGCTACGTCACCGGCCAGATGCTCGCGGTCGACGGCGGCTACACCGCGGTCTAGCGCGAGAAGGACCGGGCGCCCCAGCGCGGCCAGCGGCGGCCAGCGCGCGGCGCGGGACAAGAACGTGTGAGGGGCGGCGTCCGGCTGACGGGCGTCGCCCTTCTTCTCGGCCGCACGGCGGGCTGGGGCAGCACGCGGCGCCGCCAGCGCGGCGCCGCTGGGGCGCACGTCCTTCTCCGTCTAATCGGCTGTGCCGGCCCCGGGGCGATCTGCCTTGCCGGGGCCTCGTCTCGACCTGCCCTCGAGCACGAGCATCGCCAGGCCCAGCACGAGGATGGCCGCGCCGGCAACGGAGAACCACGCGCTGACGCCGAGGGCCTCCGCGACGGGCGCCGCCACGGCGAGGCCGACGGGGGTCGAGAGCATGGACACGATCTGGAACGCGGAGAAGGCGCGGCCGAGCTTTTCCGGCGCGATGCTGCGCTGCATGTACGCGACGATCGGCACGTTGTAGCAGGTGGCGCTCGCGCCCATCGCACCGCCGAGCGCCACGAAGGCGACCCAGCCCCCGAAGCTCCTCGGCAGCAGGCCGGAGGCCAGGCACACCGCCCCCAGCGCGACGGTGGACCAGAACGACGCGCGCACCTCGTCACCGAAGCTCGCCTTGGCGACCACGAGGCCGGCGAGGAGCATCCCGAGTGCCCAGCTCATCTCCACGAGGCTTCCCTCGAAGGCCCCGAGGCCGAAGAAGTCGCTGGTCATCAGCGGATAGAAGGACGACAGCGGCATGAAGAACACCATGAACACGAAGAGCGACACGATGATCTGCGTCAAGGTGCGGTCCTCCCAGAAGACGGAGAGGCCGTCCACCAGCTCGCGGATTGGGTGCAGCTCGGGCCGCGGGCCGGGCGCGCGGTGGTCGGGCACGGGGACGCGAGCGAGCGTGGCGGCCGCGACGAGGGCGCCGGCGAGGTCGGTCAGGAGCACCGCCGGCAGCGGGAGCGCCGCGAAGAGCGCGCCTCCCACCACCGGCCCCAGGACGTAGGAGGCGCTGCTGACGGCCTGAGCCATGCCGCCCGCCTCCACGAGCGAATCCGCCGGCACGATCTGCGGCACCATGGCCTGCATCGCCGGCGACTGGAACGCGGTGGCGGCGGAGCGCGCGGCGAGGAGCACGATCACGGTCGCGACCGTGACGCCCCACGAGCCCATGGCCAGCGCGAAGGCCGCAGCCATGGCGCCCGCCGCGAGGTCCGAGGCGATGCAGATGCGCTTTCGGTTGCGGCGGTCGGCGACGATGCCCGTCACGGGCGAGAGGAGCGCGCCGGGCAGGAAGGCCGCAAGGCCCGCGAGGCCCATGGCGGCAGGCGACCCGGTCGCCTGCGCGAGGTACCAGACCAGGGCGAACTGCACCGCGGAGCTCCCCACCTGGGACACGGCCTGCCCCGCGAGGATGGTGTAGTACGGCCGCCTCCAGGCGGTCTCCGGGGGCGCGGTGGAGGCTGCCTCGCCGGGCGCGGTGGAGGCTGCCTCACCGGGCGCGGGCCTCAGGCCCACGACGTCCTTCTCTCCTGCGAGGTCCTTCTCGCCCACGGCGGCCCCCTCTCCAGGGAAATCAAATGGGGCGAAAGTCTACCACAGGCCACGGGACGCGGGGCATGCGACGCCCGGCCCGTGAGTGCGGCATCCACCTCCTGGCGGTGGCGCCCGCCCGTGGCCACGACGGAAGTGCGATGCGAACACCCGGCCCGCGGTCCTTCTCCCTGGCGTCGCCTCGCCTTCGAGCGCGACCTGGTGCCGTGCCCCTGGATTCCGATGCTCCCGTTACGTGAGCAAATCGCTATTTCAGAACATTTTTTCGATTTTTTGCTCACTTAACGCGATTTGCTGCCCCCGCAATTCGCGTTTACGCGACAAAACCTTCGAGAATTGTCCGATAAAAGCGATTTGCTCGCATTCATTGCTTTATTGATGTCCTGCGTTCGAGGGGCGCATGAGGGTGACGTAGCCCGCGCGAGGCCCACGGCCCGTGCGGGGCCCCGTGGCCCGCACGGGTCCCCGCGGCCCGGCTGAGCGCACTGACGGCCGCATCGCACGCACTTGTGTAGGAGATGTGAAGTCATTATTAGGATAGATTCCTGTTTACAAGTGCGCACTCGTTGGGTATAGTTCCACTAACAAGAAACAGTCCTATTAAGAAACATCCGATAGGACCAGACAGAAAGGAACTAACCATGGAGACCAAGCTCGGTGACGTACAGTTTCTTTCGCAAATTGAGGGTGGCGTAACCAAGAGCGGCGCACGCTAAGGCGCACGGCCCCTCCGGACGGTATGATTTCGTTCGCCAAAACAAGTCATACGAA
>Ga0256406_1001532_pt1 | contig 36678 bp, 20 predicted proteins | sample RumenRJG_03DNA_FD_185986 | JGI IMG/M metagenome (GOLD analysis project Ga0256406, IMG submission 185986) | Bovine rumen microbial communities from Lethbridge, Alberta, Canada - RJG_03 | ecosystem: Host-associated > Mammals > Digestive system > Stomach > Rumen | place: Canada: Alberta | collected...
ATAGTAAGGATAGCCCCATCCATAGTACCAAGGACTGTACCAGCCACCATAGCCGTAATACCATGGGTCATACCAGCCGGCATAGCCATAATACCATGGATCATACCAAGGATCATACCATCCATAACGCCATGGGCCATAGTAGTAATTGCCATAGAACCATGGATCGTAATATCCGTCCCAACGCGACATCCTGCGCGTATAGGTGTAGTCATCATCCGTATTGAAATGAGCACTGCCTGGATAGACAAAAGCTGTATCGCCATATAATGAATCCGGATATACGCCTTTCCCACCCTGGAAAGTGATGATATCATTGCCAAGACTGTCAGAACCAATCTTCTGATACCAGCTCCTGAGCTGACCACGATGATTGTATTCATCCACATCTCGATTACAACCTGCATAATAAGCCGGCTGTTCAGCCTTCTCGATTTCTCTTGAAGACTTGCTTGGAGTGAAGTAAACATCATCGTCTTGAGCCATAGAGGCCAATGGCATTGCACTTGCCATAACCAAAAGCATCAATAACTTCTTCATAGTTTTACTCCTTTATTTTCTTGTTGATTTATCTAATTCTTTACACTGCAAATTTAATACCTAATCCATTGCAAATTTAAGGAAAAACCCTAAGCGATGGTAGGATTTCCCCTATTTTTTTTAATTTTGCACAAAAATTAAATGATATGGAATACTTGGTAGCAGAATTTCACATTAGTTGTGACAAGAGTTTATTGCAAACCGCCAAGGACCTGCTCGCAGACGCTGTTACAGATGCTGGTTTTGAATCGTTTGAAGATGCTGCAGACGGGTTGAAGGGATATGTTCAAAAATCTTTATTCAACAAAACTACGCTGGATGACATCTTGTCAGACTTCTTGCTTCCCGGCACAACGGTCACCTACACGCTGGATGAGGCTGAGAACAAAGACTGGAATGAGACTTGGGAGGAGGCCGGCTTCGAACCGATAGACATTGAGGGGAGGGTGCGCGTCGTTGATGCCAACCATCTCTCGACAGCCCATTCCAACTCTACAGGCAATGACTCGAAGGATGTCCTGGAGATAAAGATTGCAGCCCGGCAGGCTTTCGGCACTGGCACCCACCAGACGACACAGATGATTATTGCCGAACTGCTTCACCAGGACCTTCACCACAAGCGCGTGTTGGACTGCGGTTGCGGCACGGGCATCCTGGCCATCGCGGCCTGCAAGCTCGGAGCCAGCCAGGCTGTCGGTTACGACATTGACGAATGGAGTGCCGACAACGCCCGCCACAACGCCCAGCTCAACCACGTGGACAATCTGACGGTATTGTTGGGTGATGCCTCTGTATTGAACCGGGTGGAAGGGAAATTCGATATCGTGCTCGCCAACATCAACCGCAACATACTTCTTCATGATATGACCGCTTTTCACAACATGATGGCCGAAGACGCTCTTCTGGTGCTCAGTGGCTTTTATGTTGACGATCTGCCATTGCTCGAAGCCAAAGCCGCCGGTCTTGGGATGAAGGTGAAAAGAAGCCACACCAAGGACAACTGGTGCTGCGCCGTATTGGGATAACGGGTGACAGCATGAAGCGCAAACATCCGGTGCCATCTGATTAGAACGGTGGCAGGTGTTTGCCATTGTGTATTGTTCGAGTATATTAGCGCAGCATTAGCAAGAGAGTGTGTTCAAGTACACTGCTCTTCCTGTCATCTGAAAGTTATTGACAAATTACGATTAAGATTTTAACACATTGTCTAGATGAAAAAAGGCAAAATCAAGGCTGTATGTTAACCTGTTTGTTCGATAATAGCCATTTTTACTCTATGTATTTGCCATTTCGACGAAACTCCGTTGCCTTTTCGACGAAACTCCGTTGACCTTTCGACGAAACTCCGTTGACCTTTCGACGAAACTCCGTTGACCTTTCGACGAAACTCCGTTGACCTTTCGACGAATCAACGTTGACTTATTGCCAATAAGGTAGTACCCTTTCAATGATATTGTGACGCTAAGGAAACGTTTTTAATACTCTTATAAAGATAAGCTGTTGATTGATAGCAATTTATGCAAATAGATCAGAACTGACGTATTTGAACCAACTATAAGCTCGTTAGCAAATACGCGATTCTCAGAGGTCATTTAACACAAATAATATTGACAGTTTATCTTTCATCACTCGTCCCTCTATCACGTTTGGGACCTGAAGGAGATTAAGCCGCAGCCAATAAGACGAAATAAATCCATCATATTACCAATGTGAGACTTAGGACAATGATTGAATGTCTCCATGGTTTTGGTTATAAAACTTGTATGCACTTCCCATACTTACGATTTCCAAACCTCAGCACGTCGGACGGACGCAGAAACTGATAATGTCACGTATTGCGACCTTAAGAGTGGTGCACAAAGGCCGCCCCCAAAATACGCAACACGCAACAACGCAACATAAGGTAGTTACCGACATGCAACCAAACGGTGAATCAGCGTCCAAAGCACGTTGGCAACTTCATAAGCGATGGGCTCCGGGCCCATCCTTCCTTAGAATCTTAAATCTTTCAATATATCCGCCATCTTCTGCTTGGTCTCAATATTGGTAGGAACAAGCGGAAGTCGCAATACGTTATTAATAAATCCCATATCATTGAGCAGCGCTTTGACACCGGCTGGGTTGCCATCGACAAACAGCAGGCTATATAGATCTGTAAACTTGTGATGAATCTTGCGGGCAGCCTCATACTCTCCGTTGAATTCCAATCTGATCATGCGTGAGAATTCCTTGGGCAGCGCGTTACCAATGACCGAGATGACGCCCTGGGCTCCACTGGCTATCATTGAGAAGGTAAGGGCATCGTCACCACTGATCACCTCAAAATTCCTCGGTTTGTTCTTCAGAATCTCATCCACCTGCTCAAGCGACCCCGAAGCCTCCTTGATGGCAACAATATTGGGGCAGTCCTTTGCCAGTCTCACTGTGGTGGCAGCTTTCATATTGACACCCGTCCGGCCAGGCACATTATACAGCACCAGGGGCAGAGGGCTTTCAGCAGCGATGGCCTTAAAATGCTGATACAAGCCTTCTTGTGATGGCTTGTTATAGTAAGGGCAGATACTCAGAATGCCGTCTATACCTGTCCAATCCGTATTGCGCATCTCATCTATCACCCCACGCGTATTGTTACCACCACAATATTTAAGAATAGGCACACGATGACGGTTGACCTCAAGGATGGTCTTTGTAATCTTGTCTTTCTCTTCACGTGACAAGCATGGAGCCTCAGCTGTAGTAGCTAAGATGCAAAGAAAATCGGCGTTGTTGTCGATTTGGTACTCCACAAGGTCGGTAAGTGCCTTATAGTCAACTTCACCATCCTCTGTAAATGGAGTGATCAGGGCAATGCCCAAACCTCTAAAGATATTCTGTGCCATAATCGGAATTTATTCTTTGTTATTGATATTCTCCGTTAGCCGAAGAATTCATTGCAAAGTTACTATATTACTTTTAAATTGCAAAACAATTATCGCTTTCTCTTGTAATACATCTGCAACGAATTACGATTTTTATCAATTCTACTACTTTCTTATAAGATTCAGTCATGTGATTTACCATGATATTGATTCTTGCGTTTTGGATTCATGGGGAACCAGCCCTTTTCCACACGACGTTTTTGCTCGAACAGCTCTCCGATTGACCAAAGCGACGAAGCACCAACAACACCAATGATAGAAGACCATAGAGTGCTTTCAATACACAAGGAGCAGACTATACAGGCCACACCTACAAAGCCAAACACCCACCACGGCCGCGTACCAAAATAATATTCGGTCTTGATAACAATAGGATGAAACAATCCAATAACCAGAAAAGTGCTAACAGCGATAGCTATGCCCGTAATATTCATACTCTAAGATTTTGATGATAAATCATACTGCGTAATTGTGTTATGATGCAAATTTACAAAATTTAATTGAACGACAAGGGCTGTTAGAAAAATAAATATTATCTTTGCGGTATAATAACAGATTTAATTAACTACTATTTATGGCAGACAACAAAACACTTATTACTAAGTGTGAGGAAAAAGCCAAACAATGGCTCTCACCTTCGTTTGACGAACAGACACGTACAGAGGTACAAGCAATGCTTGACAACCCTGACAAGACAAATCTGATTGAATGTTTCTATAAGGATCTTGAATTCGGTACCGGTGGCCTAAGAGGCATCATGGGAGCCGGTTCAAACCGCATGAACATTTACACTGTGGGCATGGCTACCCAAGGCTTTGCCAACTATCTGAAAAAGTGCTTCAAAGACCGCAAAGAGATTGCAGTGGTCGTTTGCCACGATTGCCGCAACAACAGCCGCCTTTATGCAGAGACCGTCGCAAACATTTTCTCGGCCAACGGCATCAAGGCATATTTATTTGACGATCTTCGTCCTACACCGGAATGTTCTTTCGCCATCCGCTATCTCAAGGCACAGGCCGGGGTCAACATCACTGCCAGCCACAACCCGCGCGAGTACAACGGCTACAAGGCTTATTGGGACGACGGTGCACAGGTACTGGCTCCTCACGACAAGGGCATCATTGACGAGGTGAACAAATGCTCCATCAACGATGTGAAGTTTGAGGGCAATAAAGATCTCATCCAGATTATAGGTGAGGACATCGATGAGCCTTATCTCCGTCAGATTCGCACCATCTCGATTGATCCTGAGGTGATTAAGCGTCAGCACGATTTGAAGATTGTCTATACGCCGCTGCATGGTGCCGGCCGCGTGATCATTCCGCGCTCGTTGGCATATTGGGGCTTTGACAATGTTCACTGCGTCTTCGAGCAAATGATCAAAGACGGCAACTTCCCAACTGTTGACCGTCCCAATCCCGAGTTTGCTGAGGCTTTGACACTGGGCCTCCGTGATGCCAAGAAGCTTGATGCCGACATCTTGATGGCCAGTGATCCCGATGCTGACCGTGTTGGCATGGCCTGCAAGAATGACAAAGGCGAATGGGTGCTGATAAACGGCAACCAGACTTGTATGATCTTCTTGTGGTACATCATCTCCAACCGCAAAGCAAAGGGGCTGTTGAAGCCGACTGACTTCATCGTAAAGACCATTGTGACTACAGAGCTGATTAAGAAGATTGCCGACAAGCAGAATGTAGAGATGCGTGACTGCTACACAGGCTTTAAGTGGATTGCCCGTGAGATAAAGCTTTCTGAAGGCAAGCAGAAATACATCGGCGGTGGCGAGGAAAGCTATGGATTCCTTGCCGAGGACTTTGTCAGGGACAAGGATGCCGTATCAGCTTGCTCGCTGCTGGCTGAGATTTGCGCGTATGCCAAAGACAAGGGGATGACCCTCTACGACATCCTCATGAATATCTATAAGGAATATGGCTATTCCAAGGAATTCACCGTCAACGTAGAGCGCCCTGGTAAGGCCGGTGCTGATGAAATTCAGCAGATGATGGCAGACTTCCGTCAGAATCCTCCGAAGGAGCTGGGTGGCTCTAAGGTCGTCCTGTGGAAAGACTATAAGACGCTGAAGGCTACCTACATTGATGGCAAAGCAACCGATCTGACTATGCCTGAGACAAGCAACGTGCTGCAATGGTTCTGCGATGACGACACGAAAGTGAGCGTTCGACCGTCAGGCACTGAACCCAAGATCAAGTTCTACATTGAAGTGAAGGATGTGCTGCACGATGCTTCTGAATACCAGGCTCTTGAAGCTAAGGCTATGAAGAAGATTGAGGCTATCAAGCAGAGTCTGAAACTGAAATAAAGCCCTGATATAAGAAACGAACGCCCGACTTCACCTATAATTGGTGAGGTCGGGTGTTTTTTATTGTCTTGCGTATATAAGCGCTCTCTTCTGATGTCATCTGCTGCCAATGAACAGCAACACCATACTCAACAGTACCAATGACAAATCAATGGCCTTAGCTTTGAGATTGTGTTCATGAAAGAGCAGAGCACCAAACAGAAAGCTCACAATCACGCTGCCCCTGCGAATCATGGAAACAATCGAGATCATTGCACCAGGCTCGCTCAATGCGTAGAAATAAAGGAAGTCGGCTACAGACAGCGCTATACTAACCCCAAGAATTGACCAATGCCACGTAAAAGGATGACTCTTCCGATGAGGCCACCAGAAAGCAAACACCATGATAAGCATCATTCCCATTTGGTAAATATTGTACCATGACTGAACGGCCATACGGTCCATTCCTACACCGCCATTAGCCGGGCTCGCCATCAAGTACTTATCGTACAACCCACTCACAGCGCCCAGAATAGCAGCTACAACAATGCAGGCTATCCAACGGTTGTGAGCAAAGCGTATGCCTTCTTTTCTCCCCGAACGGCTCAGCATGAAAAAGGAACATATAGCGAGCAACACACCCGACCATTGCCAGGCATTGAGACGCTCTCCAAAAACGATAAGTGCACCCAGCAATACCATGACAGGACGCGTCGCATTGATGGGACCTACAATAGTGAGGGGGAGATGCTTCATACCCAGATATCCGAAGAGCCAACTCGACAGGACAATGACACTCTTCAACACTATATATTTATGCATGTCCCATCCGCCAAAACCGACATGGAGCATCGTACCATCAAGAAGGGTAGTGGAATAAGACAGAATAATAAATGGCAAGAAGATCAAGGAGCAGAACATGGTGTTGAGAAATAGCACGGTCACTACATCATTGTCACGTAATGAGATCTTCTTGAATGTGTCATAACAACCTAACAAGGCTGCAGACATAAATGCCAATAATAACCACATAACTAATATATTTATATAGAAAAAGCTCCAATACCTGCAATGGTATTGGAGCCTTATTAAACTAAAACTTGTCTTTCAACATTAGAAGAAGAGATAGCGGTTATCAACCACCTTCGCCTTAATATAAAGCTCATTCATGTAGTTGCCGGCATACTGCATAGCTTTCTGACGCAGTTTCATCTCCTGGCTAGCCTCATTGTATTTAGCGCCATTCATGCTCTTCTTGACTACCTGGAACTGATAGACACCAGCCTGGCCTTTCACAGGATGACTGCTAAATGCGCCCTGCTTTGTAGCATATACAGCACCACTTAATGCAGGCTCGCTGCCACCGGTGCTTTGAACAAAGACTGGAGCAGCAAATGTTACCTGACCCACGTTGCTGATCACGGCACCCTTTGCCTTGGCTGCTGCAATGCTCTTCACGCCCTTAGCCTTGGAGATGAGCAACTCTGCCTTCTTATCACGCATGACCTCAGCCTTCACCAGATCACGCACCTGAGGATCGTCCAGACCACGATAGCCTACGGGATGAATCTTCTCACATATAACCAAGAGAAGGTTGTCACCGTTGTTACCACACTCATACATGGGCGAAACCTCACCGGCCTTGGCATCAAACAGCCACTTCATAGCGTCACGAGTAGAATGTACACCTACCAAATTATGCTGAGTTGTGGTGATATCCTTAGCCTCCTCCAGACGATAGCCGTTCTTAGCAGCATTCTTCGCTATCAGCTCTGGAGTCTGATTTGCACTCACAAATGAGCTGAACTTATTGTAGATCGAACTACGTGTCTCCTTAGAATAGTCAATCGTACGCTTGATGATTGCTGCCGTATACTTATCTACCATATTGCGACGGTCAAGCACTTCGAAGATAATGTTACCCTGGGTAAGCACTACATTCTTCAATTCCTTAGGAGCAGCTGTCATCAAAGAGTTGAGATAGCTCTTGGTGTCCTTATCCATCGTGTTGGTATACTCATACTGACGGGTAGTCAACCATTGTTCTGAACCTTCCTGACCATATTTCTTAGCGATGGTAGCAAAGTCTGCTCCAGCTGACAAAGCTTTATAGATAGAGTCTGCTCTTTGATGAGCGTCATCTGCGGAAGTACCGCCAACCTGAATAGCACGGAACTGAACGGAATCAGGGAGCTGTTGCTTGGCAACCAGCTTCACAATATTGAGACTGTTGTCCTGCTTGCTCTCCTTAGGACCGATGGTCTGACCAACAGACATTGAATCCACCAAACCGGCCAAATCAGTAGGAAGAGCTTCTTTTCCAACAGGAATGCCTAAATAAGGCACGGTAGACGTGCTCTTACGTACGACATCGGTAGGATCTTCAGCGGCAGACAGGTCCTTAGCATAGCCTTGGAACTGTTTGAGCAGAGCTGCACGGTCAGCAGCAGAAGCGCTAATCTGAACATCAATGTACTTGATGTCACGACTCTCTATCACCTGCTGGAAACGAGGCTTCAGATCGTTATATTTGCTCTTGAGATCGCTCTCGCTGATCTTGATCTTACTATCGGCAATACTGCTATATGGATAAGAGGCCAATTGAATCTGACTCTCCTCATTCTCTTCCTTGAAGCTCATCTTAGCCTCAACAGGATTTGAGAGGAAACAATGAGCCAACAATCCGTTGTACTTTTGAATAAGCAACTGCTGACGAAGACTCTTCTCTACGTAGTTCCAGTACTTGTAAATCGTCTCATATTGCTCAGCCATCTGCGGATTAGCTGTCTTAGCCTGATTGTACTGAGCCAGGAACTGCTTCAGCTGGTTTGCATCAAAACGACCGGTCTGACGATTGACAAATGGGGTAGAGAGAAGCATCTGATTGGTACCCTCGTTGAGCACATTCTGCATTTCACCATCCGTAACAGTCAAGCCCAGCTTATCACACTCATTCTCAATGAGCTTATATTGGACATAATTCTGCCACACTTGGTCGCGCAACTGACTGAGTTGATCATCGTTAAGATTGTCTTGACCCATGAGCTTCATAGCGTCACTGGCCTCGTCGACAAGCTTAGCAAACTCCTCATAATTGATTGATTCACCTAACACTTCACCGACTTGCTGCCGCTGGTTATTGCGAGAAGACTCGCAAGAGCGGAAAGCTTCCTCGGCAATGAAAGCAAAGAGGCCGATACCTATGATGATGATAAGGGTAACGCCATGGCTTCTGATTTTTCCTAATACTGCCATTGTTTGTATTATGTTTTTATTTTTATGTTTTGTTTCTTTTTATCAAGTCATTTTAAAATGCCCACAAATTTACAAATTAATCGTCAAATACGTGAATTTTTATGACGGAAAATTCATTTTCGGTTGCATTTCCCCGCTTCAACAAGCGTTTTAGACTCACTTGAATGACTTTTCTACAGTTAGTTTGACCAATTCTATCTTGGTAGCGGTCATTTTCAAGATCTTAAAACTGTAACGGCCAACGTGCACTACCTCATTAAGTTTCGGAAAGCTTTGATAAGCATGCAGTATGAGCCCACTCACCGTCATATATTCATCACTCTCTGGTAAGTCAAGATTAAACATATCATTCACCTTGTCTATCTCCATACGGGCAGACAGGATAAAGTTGTTGTCATCTATTTTCTTTGCGACAAGATTGTTGCTGTCATGCTCATCCTGAATGTCACCAAAGATTTCCTCCACAATGTCTTCCAAAGACACCAAGCCGCTCGTGCCGCCAAATTCATCAACAACAACGCCCAAGCTTTTCTTCTGCTGTAGAAAGATACGCATAAGTTTCTGAGCAGCCATTGTCTCAGGGACAAAAGGCATCGTACGAATAAAGTCTTGCCAATGTGCTGGCTTGCGAAACATCTCCTGACTGTGAATATAGCCTACCACATGGTCGATGTCACCTTTGAACACCACGATTTTAGAATTACCGCTCTCTATGAACTTTTGCATCAGGTCGTCAATATTGCATTTATCCATATCAACGGCATTGATTTCAGTACGCGGAATCATACAGTCACGGATCTTCGTATCAGGAAAATCTAGTGCATTTTGAAAAATCTTCACCTCATCGTCAACTTCATTATCGGTAGGTGCACTGTCAATTGAGGATTGCAGCAAATAGTCAAGGTCAACTTTCGTAAAGCTCTCTTCCGATTTCTCCTGATCTATACGAATGCCGACTATTCTCAACAGCATACGGGACAAGAATGTTGAGAGTTTGCTGACCGGCCATAATATTACATAGAAGATGGCAGCTATTGGCGCGAAAAAGGACAGAAGCTTATTAGGACTACTCTTGAAGAACGTCTTGGGCAAGAACTCACCGGTAAAGAGCATGACAAGTGTTGAAAGCAATGTATCAAGTGTGAGTCGGACCCCGGCATCAAAGCCAGTAAAAACAGTATTGTCAAAGATACGGGCAAAAAGAATGCCATACACAACGAGCACTACATTGTTGCCCACCAGCATCGTGGAGACAAAGCCATTGGCATGATGATAAAAGAAAAAGACGAGACGCTGAGAGAGCTGATTCTTTTCTTTATCCATTTCAGCCAACATCCTATTACTGGAGACGAACGCGATTTCCATGCCCGAGAAAAAGGCGCTCAAAATCATAGTAAGAAGAATTTCTAATATAGAAGACAAACCTACTTGTTCCACGATATCAACAACTTATAAATAGTTTATCGATCAACATACCACACATTTCATTGCATTCTATAAGGCATTGCCATGGGGCGCTGTTGTGGTGCACTGTCAGCGGGCGTTGTGACCGGCTGCGAGCTACTGCCGCCAGTAAAGTCCTCACTTTCGAACGAGCCCTTCGAGTTGGTAACAAAATAGTGGGTCATACGCTCATCTGACCTGAAGTAACTGCCTTGCAGAGTGCGCTCAGGTGTAACAAGACGTGAGAAAACATGCGAGTATAATTCATGTTTGTTCTCATCCCAGAAAAGTTCTTCAGAAGAGAAGCGAAGTCCATCTTTGGTCAGAATACGTACACGCGAACGTAGTTCCCAAAGACGCTTTTGGTCATAGTAATAAGCGGTATCACATTGAATATAGGCCTGCACATGGAACTTCTCGTCAAATTGTTCCAAGAAGAGGCCCTTGTCAAATATCCAACGCGAAGGGTTCCGCGTCTGGTTCACCTCCCATCTCTCAGTTACAATACGATATTTAATTACTCCGGAGTCAGAGATAAGAGTATTGACGCCATAGGAAGTCATAACTGCCACAGAGTCTTGTGGGCGCACAGCAGGAGCAGTGTGCTCAACGGCATTCTGACAAGAAACAACTGTCATCGCTGCCAAACCCATGATTATGACACTGAAATGTTTTATTGACATTGCATCAAGCATATTATGCTTCCATTAATTAACCAGGCTTCTATTAGTTAAGTTTCCATTTAGCAAACCAGCGCTCGTTGAATGTAAGACCGATATTGATACGGAAAACATTCTCACGAATAAAGCCAGTCGCTGACTGACGCGCCCATTGCGCACTGATATTAAGCGTAGAACGGTTGTTCCAAGAATTGATAATAGGAATACCAAAGCCAAGACTTGCACTAAACTCTTTAGGTCCGTCACTACGGCTCCCTGACGGACTATATATATAATAATAAGGTGTAGCGTATGATACACCTGCCTTATAATGCAAACGTGTAAGGAAATGACGGCCCATATAATCTGGGCAATAATCCACACCCGCCGTCACCTTGTGGCGATTCTTATATTGACCACCGGTCATGACATAGCTAATAGTACCATTGTTATTCTGCACCGTTGGTGCGTCCACGTCTCCCCATTTCTGCAATGTGTAGTCGACACCAACCTTTATCTTATTATCATGATTGTACATCAGGCCCACCCCAATCACCGTAGGGATTTCCAATTGCAACTTTCCTTGACCCGCTCCAGGATATGAAACGGTATCAGACACGCTGGTCTGAGAATTACTCGTAATTTGCATCATGGTCGGATCGCCACCAATCTTATGGCCGGGAGAATAAGTCACACCGATAGTGGCCCAATCTTTCTTACTGACCTTCTGCGTGTATTGAGCACCAAAGTCAAGCTTATAGCTTCTCACGTCAGCCGTATACTGACGCAACATACTATTGACATAGCTGCTGCTATAGCTATTGGTAACCGAACGTGTATAATTGCCATACAAATAGCTGCCATTGACACCAATGGAGAAATTACGGAAGGGAGACCAACCTAATCCTAAATAAACCTGATGAAGGCCACCGGTTCCATAATAAGTACTGGATGAAGTAGTACTGTTGACATCCTTGAGTGTCTCAGATGTAGTATAGGAGTAACCTATGTTTGTGTAGGGGAGTATACCAAAGGACAAGCCCAAGTTGCGGAAAAGACGAAAGCCAGCAACAACATATTCAAAATTGGCATTGTTGGCATTCTTTTTTACATTACCCTCTTTAAAGTTAGTTACTTGGCCAGCAAGTCCTGCATCAAAAATGAACGTCAGGCTGTCAAGAGATGCATAAGAAGCCGGGTTAAGATAGTTGACTTGTCCATTCTCATGAAAAGCAAGTCCAACTCCATTCATGCCACGGTTGAAGCCAGATGACTGTTCGGCAAGTGCACCCAATGCATATTGGCTATATGGAGAATTGGTGCCACTCTGAGCCATCATCACCTCAGTTGACAGCAGGAGCAGCATTAATGTCGTTATGTGTTTTTTCATCTGCTTATTACTTTCTTATGCGATTATTCTCTTCGAAATTTATATTTAAGTGCAAAAGTATTGAAAAAAAACGAGATAATGGCATGATAAGTGGAAATAATAAGGTATTTTTGCAGTATGAAATATTTCAAACATTTTTTTAAGGCTATATTTTATGTCCTTATCGCTACGATTTCCATGGCCATTCCCTTGGAATCTATGGCGCAAGGGGCAACAGATATAACCACCAGCCAAGGTGCTGCTCCGCATCTCTCTGATCTGAAAATGATGGACGGGGTGGATATTAGCTTGCTCACTTGCTCACCGGGTAATCAGGTATGGAGTCTTTATGGACATACCGCCATCCGCTATACAGATAGATTTAACCATATTGACCTTGTCATCAACTATGGCATCTTCAGTTTTGCGCAAAAGAATTTTATTCTCCGTTTCGTCTTTGGCCGCACCGATTACCAGATGGGGATAGAGCCTTTCGATGAGTTCTGTTATGAATATGAAAGTCAAGGCCGAACAGTCATTCAACAGCGGCTGCACCTATCGCGAGAGGAAAAGTTGAAAATCAGAAAGGCAATTAGTGACAATTACCGACCAGAGAACCGTGTCTATCGTTACAATTTCTTTTACGACAACTGTACGACAAGAGCACGCGACATGCTTATAGACCATCTTGTCGACAAGCAAGTTGACTATCATGTAAACCCGCAGATCACAACCTCATACCGCAATATGGTACACCAATGGAATAGCAATCACCGCTGGGCACGATTTGGCAATGACCTATTGTTGGGCCTGGAATCTGATTTCAAGACCGACTATCGTCAACAACAGTTTCTGCCAGATAGTCTGAGAGCTGACTTTGCCAAAGCCGTTGTCATTGAAAAGTCGGGCAAACGCTATCCTTTGGTTGACTCCACTTTCGAGGTCGTCACACCGACGGAGGCTGTTGTACAACCGGACAAAGGCTTTTGGGATTACGTCAATCCATGGATGGTATTCGCCATGCTGCTGGTTGTCACCCTTGTCATCTCTGTGTGGGAACTTCGTCGAGAACAGACATTTTGGCTGTTTGACACTCTACTCTTAACGGCTGACGGATTGTCAGGGCTCTGTCTCCTTGCCATGGTTTTCTCATCTCATCCAACAGTTCAAGTCAATCTGCAGATATTATTGCTCAATCCTCTGAGTATCATATTCGTGTATTCAGTCAGCAGGAGCGCATTCAAACATCAGTTCAATCCATATTGGAAGGTTCTGTTTATCTGTTTAATGCTCTTCTTTGTCAGCCTCATTTTCCAACACCCTGCAGAGGGTATGGTATTTGTGGCATGCTGTTTGATGGTACGTTGCTATATCAATTATCGACTCTACAATAAAAAACAAACAAAAATAAGCTGATGCGCTATCTCGCCTTCATATTGGCAGCTCTCACGACAACGGAACTGCAAGCCTTTGATCTTGCGCCCAAGCTGGTCGTCAATGTAACGATCGATCAGTTGCGTTCCGATTATATGGAAGCTTTCAATAACTTCTATTCCCGCTACGGCTTCCGACGCGTCATCGACGGAGGATTAGTCTATGATGGCGCAAGCTATCCATTTTTTCCCATTGACCGTTCTTCATCCACTGCAACAATTGCCACTGGCACCACTCCTTTTTATCATGGCATTATTGGCAACCAATGGTTAGAGCGTAAAACACTTCAGCCTACAGGCTGCGTGGAGGATGAGCAACATAAGGCCTCACCCTCCCGGCTTCGGACCTCTACGGTTGGAGACGAGCTGAAGGTAAGCACGAATGGCAAAGCCTTGATCTATTCGTTCGCAGTCAATAAGGAGTCTGCCATTCTGTCGGGTGGACATGCTGCCAACGGAGCGTTTTGGCTTGGTGACAATGGTTTATGGACCTCGTCGTCCTATTATAGCAAGTCACTGCCTAAATGGATAAAAGATTACAACAAAGAATTTGAACGCTTGCAAAAAAAGCGTGAGATGTATCAGAACAACGACAATGTTGTAGACGTTGTTCTGGACGCACTACAGCACACCGAGCTCGGCCAGGACGAATACACGGACATGCTGAATATCACGCTTACTGCCACACCGCCCAATGGCAAGGCTGAGAGCGACTGGCAAAAAGACATGTCAAGCGTTTACCACGAACTGGATTTCTCATTAGGCCGTATCATCAACTCCATAGAGAAGAGGGTAGGGCTTAACCAGGTGCTTTTTGTCATTACATCAACCGGATATAATGACGAGAAGCCTGCTGACCTGAAGCAATATCGCATTCCCAGCGGAACATTCTATATTAACCGTACGGCCAGTTTGCTCAACATGTACCTTGGCGCTATCTATGGTCAAGGCCGGTATGTAGAGCAATGCTTCAGCAATGAGATCTATCTTAACCACAGACTGATTGAACAGAAACGGCTGTCGATGCATGACATTCTCAATCGAAGTCAAGAGTTTCTGCTTCAAAACGCAGGCGTGGCTGACGTTTACACCAGCGAGAGACTGCTCGCCGGTAACAATGATATCCAGCTTATTCGCGCAGGCTTCAATCCGACACTCAGCGGCGACATCATTATCAACATCGCTCCAGGGTGGCGACTGCTTAATGAAAACACACAGCAGACATTTACAAGTCGCGCCAATATCGTACCTTTTCCCATCATCTTCTTTGGTGCAGGCATCAAACATGATAAAATATCAACACCCGTCACTGTTGACCGCATTGCTCCAACGATAGCCAAGACCATCCGTATAAGGGCACCCAATGCTTGTTCGGCAGCTCCTCTGTTTTAGACCACACTCACACAATGAGAGAGTGGATTTTTGGCTGAATAAGTCCAAATATATCAGTTTTTCCTACATAAACAGAGGAAAAAATCGCGTTGCGACATAAAAAAACTTGCGTTAAATAGGATATTCCAAGAAATATCCGTAATTTAGCAGAATAAAACAAAAGCAGAATAAAAAGAAAACAAAATATGAATTTCAACAACTTACTCAAGTCCATCTTTGGCGACAAGTCACGCAGAGACATGAAGCTCATTCAGCCTCTCGTAGAAAAAGTAAAACAGGCCTATCCTGACATACAGAAGCTGAGCAACGACGAGTTGCGTGCCAAAAGCAAAGAAATCCAGAAATACGTTCAAGATGCGGCAAAGCCTTATAAGGAGAAAATCAGTGAGCTCAAGGCTAAGATTGAAGACACACCCATTGACGAGCGCGAGCCGATCTTCAACGAGATAGACAAGCAAGACAAGGAAATGCTCGACGCATTAGAGAAAGCCCTCAACGAGGTAATGCCCGTAGCATTCAGCATTGTCAAAGACACCGCTCGTCGCTTCAAGGAAAACGAAGAGACAGTTGTGACTGCCACCGACTTTGACCGCGAGTTGGCTGCCAACCCCAAAAACGACTTCATTACCATTGATGGTGACAAAGCCATTTACCACAACGAGTGGACCGCAGGCGGCAACAAAATCAAATGGGACATGGTGCATTACGATGTCCAGATCTTCGGTGGTATTGCCCTGCACCAAGGCAAAATCGCAGAAATGGCAACAGGTGAGGGTAAAACACTTGTAGCCACGCTGCCGGTTTTCCTCAATGCACTCACTGGCAACGGAGTCCACATGGTGACCGTCAATGACTATCTGGCCAAGCGTGACTCCGAATGGATGGGGCCTCTCTACGAGTTCCACGGATTGTCAGTTGACTGCATCGACAAGCACCAGCCCAATTCCCCTGAGCGCCGCAAGGCATATCAGGCCGATATTACCTTTGGTACCAATAATGAATTTGGCTTCGACTACCTTCGCGACAACATGGCTTTGTCACCAGACGACCTTGTGCAGCGCCGCCATAATTTCGCCATCGTCGATGAGGTCGACTCCGTGTTGATCGATGATGCCCGTACTCCGCTTATCATCTCTGGTCCCGTACCAAAGGGTGAGAACCAAATGTACGAGGAATATCAGCCCCTGGTTGAACGCCTGTACGACGTACAGCGCAAGCAAGCCACAGAACTGCTTGCCGACGCACGCTCCAAGATTGAGGCTGGCCGAAAAGAAACCGATAAGAACAAAGCACAGCAACTCCTCGACGAAGGCTTCCTGAGTTTGTTCCGTTCTTACAAAGCACTGCCAAAGAACAAGGCTCTCATCAAGTATCTTTCCGAAGAAGGCATAAAGAGTGGTTTGCAACACACTGAAGAGATTTACATGGAAAACAACAACCGACGCATGCCGGAAGCTGTTGCTCCCCTGTATTTTGTTGTCGATGAAAAGCTTAACTCTGCCGATCTCACCGACAAAGGTGTAGACTGGTTGGCAAACCAGGTAAACGACAAGAACTTGTTTGTCCTGCCCGACATCACCTCACAACTGTCGGCATTAGAGAATGAGAAAGACCTTACCGACCAACAGCGTCTTGACAAGAAAGACGACCTGCTCAACCACTATGCCGTGCAGAGCGACCGCGTACACACCTTGCAACAATTGCTCAAGGCCTACACTATGTTCAACAAGGATGACGAATACGTAGTGATGGACGGCCAGGTGAAGATTGTAGATGAGCAGACTGGCCGTATCATGGAAGGCAGACGTTGGAGCGACGGACTGCACCAGGCTATCGAAGCAAAAGAGCACGTCAAGGTAGAGGCTGCGACACAGACCTTTGCCACCATTACCCTGCAGAACTACTTCCGCATGTATCACAAGCTCGCCGGTATGACGGGTACCGCCTCTACGGAAGCAGGAGAGTTCTGGGACATTTATAAGCTTGATGTGGTGGAAATCCCCACCAATCGTCCAGTCATCCGCAAGGACCTCGATGACCGTGTGTACAAGACAGCCCGTGAAAAATACGCAGCAGTGATCGATGAAGTAGAAGCCATGCGAGTAAGTGGACGTCCTTGCCTTGTTGGTACTACTTCTGTGGAAATCAGTGAGTTGCTCTCACGCATGCTGACTATGCGTAAGATTCCTCACCACGTGCTCAATGCCAAGCTCCACCAAAAGGAGGCCATGATCGTAGCCGAGGCCGGTAAGAGTGCTCCAGGTATGGTATATATCACAACAGACGGCCATGCATTCACTGACCGCCCGTCAGCCATCCGCTATCAGACAGCATTGATCGACGATGCCGCCAACGGAAAGAAAGGCTCTGACGCCAGCCTTGTTGGCAAGACCCCAGAGTCCTTGCTGCATAATGAGGAAAGACTGCTGGGAGCCGTTACCATCGCCACCAACATGGCTGGCCGTGGTACCGATATTAAACTGACACCCGAGGTGAAGGCTGCGGGCGGATTGGCTATCATCGGCACAACCCGTCACGAGAGCCGTCGTGTGGACCGTCAGTTGCGTGGACGTGCCGGTCGTCAAGGTGATCCAGGATCATCAGTGTTCTACGTGTCTCTTGAAGACGAGCTCATGCGTAAATTCGGTTCCGAGCGTATCGCCAAGGTCATGGACCGATTAGGGTTTGAAGACGGCGAGCGCATTGAGAGTCCGATGATCAGCCGTAGCATCGAACGTGCTCAGAAGAAAGTAGAGGAGAACAACTTCGGTATTCGTAAGAATCTTCTTGAGTACGACGATGTGATGAACAAGCAGCGCACCGTGATCTATGAGAAGCGTCGTCATGCCCTCATGGGTGAGCGTATCGGCATGGATATCACCAATATTATTTGGGACCGTGTTGTCAACATCATTGAGAACAACGATTATCAGGGCATCAAAGACGGATTCCTTGAAGTGTTGTCTATGGAAGTTCCATTCACCGAAGAGGATTTCGAGAACAATGAGCGCGGAGAGCTCGAGGAGCGTGCCTTCCAAGAAGCCATGGCTGCATTCAAGCGTAAGACAGAACGCATACAGAGCGATTCTTATCCCGTCATCAAGGATGTGTATGAGAATCAGGGCAATATCTACCAGTTCATTCTCATTCCTATCACCGACGGACGCCATGTGGTGCAGTTGCGTGTCAACCTAAAGGAAGCGTACGACACTCAGTCGAAGAACGTCGTCAAGGAGTTTGAGAAGTTTGTGGTACTCCACACGATTGATGACGACTGGAAAGAGAATCTCCGTCAGCTCGACGAGCTCCGCCACAGTGTTCAGAACGCTTCATATGAGCAGAAAGACCCTCTACTTGTCTTTAAGCTAGAGAGCGCAAAGCTTTGGGATACAATGATCAACGACATGAACACTCGTATCGCCAGCTTCCTCATGCGTGGTCAGATACCAGTGCTTCAGCAGCAAGGTCCGGTGCAAGAGGCTGCTCCTGTTGAACACCAGCAGCGCTTCAACGAGCAGAAAGCTAACTTCGATGAAGCCGAAGAGGCTCAGCGACAGGCTGCCAACCAAGACACACGCGAAGAGGGCCAACAGCCACATCACACGCCAATCGTCAGAGAGAAGCTGCCAAGACCGAACGATCCATGCCCATGCGGTAGCGGAAAGAAGTTCAAGAATTGTCATGGACGCGGATTAAGATGATACACGTAAAAGAATAAGACTACAGAGGTCTTCATGTTGCAAGTAGCAAGCAATATGAAGACCTTTTTTTTCTCCAGTCCCAATCAAAATGTATGACAAGTACATACAAAACCCAAGATGAAACGGGTAGGAGACAAACACCTATCAAGATCTGTTCAAGACATGCATCAGTAGCCAATTAACATGCCAGTCAAACCAAAATCCGGAACCAACAGAATTGCATATGTTGGCTCCGGATTTATAATATTTATTGGTAATGGCTAAATCAAGAAGCGCCACCAAGACATTGCTAAGAAGTCAAAGTCCCGTCATTTACTTCTGATTGTCCATCGACTTAACCCTAAATATAAGATCTTCCTTATTGGGATTTTTACTGATTACCACCGTATCACCCTCATGAATTTCCTCTGACAGAATCTTTTCACAAAGGCCGTCCTCAATATAGGATTGGATAGCACGTTTCAGCGGGCGAGCTCCGAACTGCACGTCATACCCCTTCGTAGCCACGAGTTCTTTCGCCTTATCAGTGAGCTCTACATGGTAGCCCATCTCTTCCAGACGTTTGTAGAGACCGCGCAACTCTAAATCGATAATCTTCTTGATAGAATTCAAGTCAAGCTGGTCAAAAGTGATAATCTCGTCCAAACGGTTGAGAAACTCTGGGGAGAATTGCTTTGAAAGACTCTTCTGTATGATAGAGCGAGCATATTGTTTATTCTGCTCCGTCATGTTAGCAACATCTCCGATGCCACTCGCATTGAAGCCAACCCCTCGGCCGAAGTCCTTCAACTGTCGTGTTCCAGCATTAGAGGTCATAATGATAACCGTATTGCGGAAGTCGACAAGCCGTCCGTTACCATCTGTCAGACGTCCCTCATCAAGTACTTGCAGCAGGAGGTTGAATACATTACCATGTGCCTTCTCAATCTCGTCAAGCAGTACAATAGAATAGGGGTGACGGCGCACACGTTCCGTCAGTTGTCCTCCCTCCTCATAGCCTACATATCCTGGAGGCGCTCCGATGAGTCGGGACACATTGAAACTCTCAGTGTACTCACTCATGTCTATTCGGATAAGGGAATCTGCAGAGCCAAACATCAACTCAGCCAACTTCTTAGCCAAGTATGTTTTACCAACGCCTGTAGGACCAAGGAACATAAAAGCACCTATCGGATGGTTGGGGTCTTTCAAGCCCACACGATTGCGCTGAATGGCTTTGACCATCTTCTCAATGGCCTGGTCTTGTCCGATGACAGACTGTTTCAGTTCATCGCCCATCTTTCTCAGACGCACACCTTCAGCCTCAGCCATACGCTGTACCGGTACACCCGTCATCATTGAGACGACATCAGCCACCTCATTCTCTGTCACTGTCTGTCTGGTTTCGGCATCACCCTGCTGCCATTTCTGTTGCATGAGCTTGAGCTCCTGCTCCAATTCCGTCTGTCGATCACGATAGCTGGCGGCCAGTTCGAAGTTTTGTTTCGACACCGCAGCCTGCTTCTTTTCCTTGACATCCTCTATGTTTTTTTCCAGTTCTGTGATCTCTGGCGGAACCTTCGCAAACTGCAAATGTACGCGTGAGCCAACTTCATCCATCGCATCAATAGCCTTATCAGGGAAGAAGCGGTCGGTGATATAGCGATCAGTCAACTTCACACAAGCTTTGAGTGCGTCATCTGTATAGTTCACATGATGGTGGTCCTCATAGCGGGACTTGATATTCTCAAGAATCTGCAACGTCTCCTCTTTAGTAGTGGGTTCTACCATCACCTTCTGGAAGCGGCGTTCCAAAGCCCCATCCTTCTCTATAGAGTTACGATATTCATCAACCGTCGTTGCACCAATGCACTGTATAGTGCCACGTGCCAAGGCTGGTTTCATAATATTGGCCGCATCCATACTACCAGGAGTTGAGCCTGCACCAATCAGTGTATGTATCTCGTCAATAAACACAATGATGTTTGGATTCTGCTCCAACTCTTTGAGTAAAGCTCTAATGCGCTCCTCAAATTGTCCTCTGTACTTAGTACCTGCTACAATAGCTGTCATGTCGAGGCTTACCAGACGACGGTTGAATAGCATCGGTGATGTCTTGCGCCCAGCAATAAGCTGCGCCAATCCCTCTACGATAGCGCTTTTACCCACACCTGGTTCACCAATAAGAATCGGGTTGTTTTTCTTTCGACGGCCTAAGATCTCCACTACGCGCTGAATCTCCTTTTCCCGTCCTACGACAGGATCAAGCTTTCCAGCAGCAGCAGCTTTGGTCAGATCGGTCGAGAAGTTGTCAAGCACCGGAGTCTTACCACCGCCTTGCGTCTGAGCGACAGCAGCCGCACCTTGCTGCCCGTGCGACTGGCTGTTGTCACTTTCTCCTGGTTCAAACTCATCTTCCTCGTCCGACAAGCGCAATCCATCGGTCGTCGGCTTCTTTTGCAGAAGCTGCAAAGCCGTCTCATAGTTCAAATTATGATTCTCGAGCACTACCTTTGCTCCATTATCAACCTGATCATGGAGAATAGCAAGAAGAAGATGCTGTACATCAACCGTTTGCGTATGCTGAATACGGGCTTCCAACACGGCAAGCTTCAGAATGTTACTAGCCTGTGTATTTAGCACAAGCTCATTAGTCTGTATCTCCTCCGTGAAATTATCATCACGTACTTTTTCCTCCAGTTCGTCCTTTACATTTTGGGGATCTATGCTGAGCCTGTCAAGCACGTCCAACACCGGGCTCTCCTTTTCTCTCAGCATGCCAAGCAGTAGATGCTCGGGCCCAACATAACTACTGGCCAGGCGCGTCGCCTCTTCCCTGCTAAAGGCAAGAACTTCTGATACCTTGGGTGAAAACTGACTGGTCATTTTTTGATTATCCTTTCTTTTATTACATCGTTTAAGTGGACTAAAGTCACGCTCTCCCGACAATTCTTTGCAAATATAGTAATTAATATTGCTAACTGCAAGCATTGTGCCAAAATTTTCACGTTAATGGAAAGAAATGTTGTCATAGCAGGGAAAAAGTACTTTTCAGCTTTACCTCACAATCTCCACTATCCTCACAATCCGCAGATATTGCGGTAGACGCAGTTTTCACAACGTTGACTGTCATCGGTAGGGACAAAGTCCTTGGACGTATCGAAGATATCTTTCAACAAATCCGTCAGATTGTCTCTGTATGCGTCAAACACAGTACCGATATCGTCTACACGCTCACGCTTTCGTTCGTCTATCTTTATCTGAAGTATCGGATCATAATCATCGCCTTTGGCCTCACGTATGAAAAGCAATGCCGGTGCGACAGGGTCTCCATGAGGATTGACCTTGCTCATGGCAGTCCTGTTTTTCCGTATGATAGAAGCATAGAGAAACGCCTGAAGATAGTAAGTAGTATGCTTGCTGTCAACATACTGTGGATCAAATATTTCGTCCATTGAAGGCGCAGAGGCCGTAAGAGGCTTACCTGTTTTATAGTCAATGACCCTGATAAGCGGTTTACCATTCTCCACAACCCGATCGAGACGGTCCAGTTGTCCGCCCAATACCACATCGTGCTGCTGACCATTAACGGTAAGCGTCAACTTGTCGTAATACTTCTCCTCAAGTGCCAAAATGTCAAACGGCGCGTGTTCCTTGTCAAGTTCAAGCAAACGCATCGCATATAATCGCAATACATTGCGGTTGAGTAGCTGCAGGCCGTTGTAAGTCGGATGAAATGTAGGGTCGTCTACCTTAAAGTACTTCTCACGAAATGCCTGGTCAAGAAATTGATTTATCAAGGACTGGTTGTTCATCAATTGCTCGATATCACCCGCCGTAACCGTATGCTCATAGTTGTCACCTGAGAGATGCAGGTAGATCAACTCAGCTGTTCGGTGAAAGATATCGCCAAACGTCGCATTGTCTAATTCGTCTACGTCATTGTCATCGCGTTGTCTCAGATGACAAAGCGTGTTGTAGTAGAATTGGAGATTGCATCTCAGGTAGTATCCAAGCGAGGTCGGCGAGAACGACTGTATCTCGTCCAGTCTGCGTTTCACGACACCTACCTTTTTGATTGGTCGCCGATTGACCGGAGACACTTCTTGTCCGGAGAGCAACGTTCTACGATGAATAACACAACGATCGCCATTGTCCACCATGAACTGAAGCATGAAACGGCTCATCTCACCTTGATGTCCGTCATCGGTGGCATTATTATATGAGAGTGTAACATCCGAAGCGCGCTGTAATAAAGAATAATAATAATAAGCATAGACAGCGACCTTATTCTCAACCGTTGTCATCTCATAACCTTTTCTTAATGAGTGAGGTATAAACGACGCATCATTCACACCTTTTGGCATATTGCCCTCATTGCAAGAGAGGAAAAGCACATGGTCAAAGTCAAGGTTTCGCGTCTCCAGAACACCCATGATCTGCACACCGATGGCCGGATCGCCATGGAACGGAATGGAAGTGGCGTCAATGAGTTGACCGATAAGCCGCTGGAGGACTACCGTACTGACCACCTGCTTTCCGTCGATGATGCCAGAGCCCCCTAGTGTGGAAACAACCATGATTTCGTCGAGACGATTAATCAACGTGTACATCCTAAAGATAGACTCATGCATCAAAGGATCCTTCACGTCACGCGAGCCAATACCGACCTTTCGCAGGATCTCTGCTATCCACGGCAGTAAGGGCAGCGTACCGTCAGTAAGCGGAAGCTGCTTAAAGAGCACTCCGATACCCTCGTTGCGCCCGGCAACCAGTGACTCCCGTGAGAGATAGACGCGCTTGTGTTCGTTCAATTCCTGACAGAGCGGAGCACAATCTTCTGAAAGATATTTGGCATAGGGATGACGCAGCACCTGATTGACAAATCTCAGCTTGTAGTGCTTTCTGTCATTGGTCAGGCCATTGAGCTGCAGGCCCAACAATGCAGCCACGAAAGTACTTGCCGGAGATGCAGATAGGGGATAGCCCGTTGTGATATTCACCTTGGTTGCTTCTTTTGGAAGACAATGCACTACATTCTGAAGCAGATGCTCGTCGCCCAGCACGACAGCTATTCGCTGCAGCTCTGTATGTTCGTTTTCGGCATGAACAGTTGCCAAGCGTTGCTGTAGCCATGCCGTTACATATCTTGCCTGTATGTCCTCTGTCGGTGCCGAGAGATAAGTAATGTCTTTTGGCTTAGACAGTTGATTGTATACTTCATCAACATCAATACCTGGTGAAACTCGATCTTCGGACAGTTCATTTGGGAATCGTGTCAAGTACTGTCTGATATAGCGTCCTGCTTCTTGCTGTGGCTCAAGAATGTTCTTGTCATAATCCCAATAGAACTCGGCCATACCAAGATCTTTAAGATGTAAAAACAAGCGCTGCTCCACTTTCTGCAACAGGTTAAAACCCACAAAGATATAATGCTTATAACGAAAGTCTGAAGGTTTTCTCTCTGCCACATCACGGTAAAGCATGCCCTCATATGCCAGTCCGTCATCAAGCAACGACTTTCGGAAGACTTTGTAAATTTCCCCGAGATGCTTCCAAATAGTGTTGTAGCGCTGTTGAAGCTCAGTGTGGTCCATGACTTTACCAAAGAACTCTTCCAGACTTTTCCGTTGAACATCAGACAGAAAAGAGAAGTCCTTCATGCCCTGCCATGCCTCGAGATTGATAAACAGTTTGTCAGCCTCGGCAAGATTCTTATCAAGATCATCGAAGTCGCTGAGCATCAGCTGTCCCCAAGAGAAGAAATGATCCAGCGTCTCACCGCTGCCCGTCATTTTGACATAGATATTGTAAAGACGGAAGATGAGCAATATCTGGTCGGGAACCGTCAATGCAGAATGCTGTCGGAACAAGTCACTGATCGTAATGTAGGCAGGACTCCACAAAGGCTGCCCGGCTTGTTCATAGAGCGCCTGATTGAGGAAAAGCGACGCACGTTTATTGGGGAACACGACTGCCACATCGGACAGTCCGCTCACACCATGTTTGGCAAGGATATCCTTAGCCACTGCTTGAAGAAATGTCATACGAGAAGATGGATTTTAATGTTCAACAAACTTTAACTACGTTATCATGATGGATATACCACAGATACCCGCTTACATTGTTATAGCCCATATCTTGTAGCAGACGGACATAGCGACGCACCTGATCTCTGTGCTCGTTCTTTTCTCTTCCTGTCTTGAAGTCTATGACGATCATCTCACGGCCATCATAGATGACCCGGTCGGGACGAGATTCCTTGATGATGCCAGCGTCCTCATCATAATCGAGAATCGAACACTCAGTAAACACTTTCCATTTAGATGAGAACCAATCCTTTATTTGCTTATTGCTCAACTTTTTCTTTATGTAGTCATTCAACTGTTCCCGCGTCATAGGCCGCTCGTAAAGCACGCCATCAAACTCCAATTGATCAACAGCCTTGTCTATTTCATCATAGTTGTGGATTGAGGCGAACAGCGCATGTATCACATTACCCGTTTTGATATATGCGTCAGACGAATGCTGTTCCTCAAGCTCATCATCCGGCGTCATAAACGCTTTACTGTCGTTGCTCTGCAAGAAAGTAGCCTTGGACAGATTGCTTTCAATCTTCACCTTTATTCCACTTTCCTGTTGCTCAAAGATATTGCTTGTTTCCTCATTCTTCTTTGGAGTTTTTGAAAGACTCAGCTTACCAAAGCTAAAATGGAAGGCTTCATCCTTATCATCATTGTCTATAGCCATTGCCAAAGCCGCCTTTAGATTACTGCTTCGGTCATCAGCCAACATAGCAGCCAGCTTCTGCCTCAATATCGAAATGCTATCACCCGATCCTCCTGCCGATGCCGTTCCCATCTCATCATATTGGGTAATCACCTCTTTTATCAGCTGCGAAGGAGCCTTAGCGCCCTTATTCTTACCAATAATAAATAGGTTGCGCGAAGCTCTCGTAAAGGCAACATAGAGCAGGTTTAGATTATCCATAAGGCTCTTAACATGCTCCCTCTGGTAATCATTGCAGTAAATAGACTTCTTCAGTCGGGCTGACTGCAAATTGAGAGGAACCAAAGGCAGCTCATTGAACGGTTTAACCTTCGGCTCAACCCACATCAAGTCACGAATGTCCTCTATCGCCCAATCACAATAAGGTATGATCACGTTGTCCATCTCCAGACCTTTACTCTTATGAATGGTAATCAGTCTGATACCATTGACATCATCGCTGTGAATAGACTTGCTGCAGAGCTTGTCATCCCATTCCCGCAGAAACTCATCAATGCCGGCAAGATGATTGCTCAAGAAATTAGCCAGCTGATCAAAGAATGCGCAAACATAAGCACTTTGGCCTGTGAGTTTGTCAAGGTGAAAGACTCGATGCAGCCTTTCTGCAAGATCAATGAGTGGCAACGACTGTAGCTCCGACCGTTTTGCAGTCAAATCAATAGGCAGCAATTCTTCCAACGGAGAATTCTCATCTCTGATAAAAAGCTCAGCATCCGAATGATGGTCAGCCGCATCCTCACAGTCAATATGCAAGATCTTATGATACGCTTTTACAAGATAAGCCTGTGTCAGCTTATCATCGGGGTGAATCAGGAGATACATCGCCTTGACTATGACATTGACAGCCAAAGAAGCATCCAACCGGAAGGCCTCATCCGAAACCATGCTGAGCATCAGAGGACGATCGTTCACCATCACAGCATGATGAAGGAAATAGTCGGCCAGAAACTTGATATGTCGGTTTTTCCTCACAATGATGGCTATCTTGTTCTGTGGAATTCCTTTAGACAGCAGACGCTCGATAATAGACCGTACGCTTGCTATCATCTTGTTGTCATAGTCATCTTTTGGCAAGAGCGTTACCTCCACCAGCCCCTCATCAGTCGTTTTCTTTCCGACCTCCTGAGCCACTTCCTCATAGGCCGTGCCTATTGCGTCCACCTCCTTGCGCAAATCTTCCGTAGCCTTGTCATCCAACTCATTTTTAGCATTCTCAGTGACCTTCATGGCAGCTACCGTAAAGAAGAAATTGTTGAAGTTGACAATGTTGTCCACAGACCGGTAGTTCACCTTCAGCGATTTGTTGTGTAAGAACTCGTACCGCGACTCATCAAGATTTTGCAGTTGATGCCAATCGCCATCTCTCCACCTATATATACTCTGCTTTACATCACCCACAATCAGACTCCCCTTGTCGTGAGAGATACAGTCGTTGAGCAATACTTCAAAGTTCTTCCATTGTACGATACTCGTATCTTGGAACTCATCGATCATGATATAGCGCAGCTGTCCCCCAATCTTTTCGTAAATGAAAGGCGAGTCCTGCTTATCAATCAGCGCATTAAGCAGACTCTGCGTATTGCTCAACAAGTAATCATTGTTCTCCTTGTTGATGTTGGACACCTCTTTTTCGATTCTCCCCAGCAGACGCAGTTCGTTGACATGCTGAAGGGTAAGATTGACTGACACCACTTCAACAACCGCTTGTTTTCTGGCCTCCTCAGCTTCGCTCAACAGGGGTCCCACCTCGTTAATGATGGCATCTCCCTTTGCCGTGCCCATGGTGCTTTTCTTCAGTAGCGCAGCCGGGTCCTCCAATCCTTTTGCCACGTAAGAGTTAGGCATCTTGGTCTTCTCGCCGAGGAAATTGCCTTTACCAAGATTGGCAAAATATCCGGGCACATTACTGCTGCCATGCGAGTAGCAATCGTCGGTCAGGTCGTAGGCACCAGCTATCTCAGCGTAGCGAGAGGCAAAGGCTTTCATGCGGTTGTTAGCGGCTTCCCTTGTCTTCACCAACTGCGACTTGTAGTGACGGAAGAACGACTCATCGTCAATGATGGCTTTCAACTGCGACTGATGTGATTTGTAGAAGTCGGAGAAGATGTTGGTTCCGAAGGTCTTTATCTGTCCTATCACATTCCAGTTTTTGTTGTCGTCCATGCGTTCCCTCACAAACTCCATAATCCATTTCAGCAAGGGATCGTCGTCATTGTTGATTTGTTCAATGAGGTTGTCGACAGCCAGGCTTTCCACTTCATAATCATTGAGCACCACCTGCAGGTTGGCCGTCAGGTCGAGTTCCCGTGCCAAGTTGCGCAAGACACGTTGGAAGAAGCTGTCAATCGTCTCCACGCGGAAGTAGTTGAAGTTATGCACCAACTCAGTCAGTGCTTGTTCTGCACGGCTTCTGATGACCCGTTCATTGTATTGGGGGAATGCCTTGCTAATCTCTGTCAGATAGTCAGTCGAGTCGGGCAAGCCGTAAGCTATACCATAGAGTTTAGACAATATGCGCATTTTCATCTCCTGTGTGGCCTTGTTGGTAAAGGTCACTGCAAGGATATAGCGATAGTTTTGGGGATCACGGATTAGCAACTTGATATACTCCACAGCAAGGGTAAACGTCTTACCGCTGCCGGCACTGGCTTTATAGACGGTGAGCGGTCGCAGGTTCAATTCCTTCATCTCCGTAGCATTCATATTGTCATTCATATTTTAGGTATAGTCAGTAATTATTGAAAAATATGGAGGTGCATCAAAGTTAAAGAAGTCCGGAAGTCCAAAAGTTCAGTCAAATGCATCAGTATCTGATTCTGATAATAAGGTATCATTATTGTAATGACGAAACTTCTGTACTTCCGGACTCCCGGACTTTTCTAAGATATACTCTTCGTAAGGCCTTTAATAGGCTCTTGCGATAATCACCTTGCTCACTGCCGGCTTTCCGCTTACCATATCGGTCAGTCCCTCCACGTTCTGATCGTAAGAGAACGGAATGCAACGGATAGTAGCCTGTGTGTCTTCCTTAATCTTAGCCTCGGTCTCAGCTGTTCCATCCCAGGGGCAGAGGAAGAAGCCACCATCCTTGATACGCTCTTTGAACTCATCGTAGTTGTCGCACTCATACACGTGTTCATCGCGATACTTGCGGGCTTTCTCGAAGATGGCCTTCTGCATATCCTCAAGTGTATTCTTTACGCGCTCCACGATGCCGTCGAAGCTCACGTTCTCTTTCTCCAACGTGTCACGACGCATTATCTCAATGGTGTTGCTCTCCAAGTCACGGCCACCCATCACGAGGCGAACAGGCACACCCTTAAGCTCGTAGTCGGCAAACTTGAAGCCAGGGCGCTTGTTGTCGGCATCGTCATATTTGACAATGATGCCAGCCTGACGCAACTCGTCGATGACCGGCTGCAGCTTGGCGGTGATGGCTGCCAGCTGTTCCTCGTTCTTATTGATGGGGATAATAACAACCTGAATAGGAGCGAGACGCGGGGGCAGCACGAGTCCGTTGTCGTCGGAGTGCACCATGATGAGCGCACCCATGAGTCGGGTAGAAACACCCCAAGAAGTAGCCCACACATATTCGGGTTTGTTGTCCTTGTTGAGGAAGGTAACATCGAAGCTCTTGGCGAAGTTCTGTCCCAAGAAATGGCTGGTTCCGCTCTGCAGCGCTTTACCATCCTGCATCATTGCCTCTATCGTATAGGTGTTGAGTGCGCCGGCAAAGCGCTCGGTCGGACTCTTCGTACCCTGAATGACAGGCACATCCATCCAGTTCTCCACGAAGTCGGCATATACATGCAGCATCTTCTGTGCCTCAGCCTCAGCCTCTTCCTTGGTGGCGTGAGCTGTATGTCCCTCTTGCCAAAGGAACTCCGACGTACGGAGGAAAGGACGGGTACGCATTTCCCAACGCATCACGTTACACCACTGGTTGCACATGATGGGCAGGTCACGCCATGAGTGAATCCAGTTTTTATAGGTGTGCCAGATCATCGTCTCCGATGTAGGACGTATCACCAGCGGTTCCTCCAGCTTTGCGTCAGGATCAACGGCAATATTGCCATTGTCGTCTGCCTTAAGGCGGTAGTGGGTCACCACGGCGCTCTCCTTGGCAAATCCCTTGACATGCTCGGCCTCACGCGCAAAAAAGCTGACAGGTATGAGCAGTGGGAAATAGGCGTTCTGAACGCCGGTTGCCTTGAACATCTTATCTAATTGGGCCTGCATCTTTTCCCAAATGGCATAGCCATAAGGCTTGATAATCATGCAGCCACGCACGGGAGCCAACTCTGCAAGGTCGGCCTTCATCACCAAGTCGTTATACCACTGACTGTAGTTGTCAGCACGCTTGGTCAATTGTTTCAATTCTTTTGCCATTACTGTATTTAGAATGTTGTTGTTTCAAGTTTAGGGATTTCCCTACAGCAAAGTAGGGCTAAACCCCTTTTGAGAACCGTTACTTATGTTTAACTTTGCTGCAAAGTTAATAAAAAAATATAGTATACGCCGTACACATTTCAAAAAAAGGCTTATCTTTGCATATAAAATTAGATTAACGTAAAATATAGAGCTATGAAAAATTTCAAAACGCTTACTCTGGGGATGTGTTTTCTGACCGTCGCCAGTGGCTTTACATTCACAAGTTGTCAGACCAAGCAGGGTACCGGAACCTTGGTTGGCACAGGAGCTGGAGCAGCTTTAGGCTCAATCATCGGTGCCATTGCCGGCCATGGCAAGGGTGCTGCCATCGGTGCTGCCATCGGTGGAGCTGTTGGCGCAGGCGCCGGCACACTTATTGGCAGACACATGGACAAGGTGGCCCAGCAGGCCGCACAGGTGGAGAACGCCAAGGTTGAGGAAGTGACCGACAACAATGGCCTGAAGGCCGTGAAGGTGACTTTCGACAGTGGCATTCTGTTCCCGACCAATGGTTACACGCTCAACTCCAGCAGCAAGACCTCATTGGCTAAGTTCTCACAGGTGCTGAAAGGCAACTCCGACTGTCATGTTGACATCTATGGTTATACCGACCGTTCGGGTGGTGATGCCATCAATGTGCCTCTGAGCCAAAAGCGCGCGCAGAGCGTGGCTGACTACCTCACATCCTGTGGCGTCGCTTCCAGCCAGCTGCAAAATATCATGGGCAAGGGCAGCCAGGATGAGATTGAAGACAAGAAGGTCTCGCAGGCCAACCGCCGCGTGGAGGTGTACCTCTACGCTTCGCAGGACATGATCGACAAGGCCAACGCTGGCACACTACAGTAACACCATTGAGGGCTGTGTCAGAAGTTCAGTCTTTCGGATAATCCAAGCTTTGGGGAAGTTCAGAAATCATGAAGTTCAGAAGTCCTGTCATTACAAATGCTGGCAACAGCATCGTCCAAGAGACAATTGACTGGACTTCTGAACTTCTGGACTTCTGAACTTCTGTTACAGCCTCATTTTAATTCATGAAGAAAGTCAAACAGATTGTCCGCTGGGCGCTGAGCATCTTCTTTGCCTCCACCATCCTGGCGGTCATTGCTTATCGGTTTATTCCTGTTTATATCACACCGTTGATGGTCATCAGATGCATAGAGAACGGCAATCTGACCATTCATCATCACTGGATTCCACTCGACAAGATGTCACCTCACATGCCGGTGGCCGTCATGGCGAGCGAGGATTCACGTTTTCTGCTTCATCATGGCGTCGACTTCAATGCCATCGACAAAGCGGCCAAGCACAATATGAGAGGTGGACGCATGCATGGCGCAAGCACCATATCCCAACAAACCGCCAAGAATGTTTTTCTGTGGCCCGGCAGATCGTGGCTCAGAAAAGGACTTGAGCTTTATTTCACCTCACTCATTGAAGTATTCTGGGGCAAGCACCGCATCATGGAAGTTTACTTAAACTCCATCGAGATGGGCGATGGTATCTATGGTGTTGATGCCTGTGCAGAGTATAATTTCGGGAAACCCGCCCGCGACCTAAGCCGTAGCGACTGTGCGCTCATTGCCGCTACATTGCCCAACCCCAGGAAGTTCTCATCTAAATATCCCAGCGCATATATGAGAAAAAGAGAACGGCAGATAAAAGCCAACATGCGCTATATCCCTTCATTCCCCAAAGAAGGCGAGGACTACGATCCCAAAACGGCCATAGGCTCAACTTACAGATAAACGAAGATCGCTATTTCTTTAATTATCAGACGAACAACAACTTCATTCATTTCAAGCAGCATGCAGACAGAGCAACAGATTTTATCCCAACTTAACGAACATCAGAAAGAAAGTGTCATCTACTGCGACGGTCCTCAGCTAATCATTGCCGGAGCAGGATCGGGTAAGACACGCGTATTGACCTATAAAATCGCATGGTTGCTCACTCATTACAACATGAAGCCTTGGAATATCTTGGCACTGACCTTCACCAACAAGGCGGCAAAAGAAATGAAAGAGCGCATTGCCCAGCTCGTGGGACAGCAAAGGGCCCAGCAGCTGCAGATGGGCACCTTCCATTCCATCTTCGCACATATACTGCGTGTGGAGGCTACAGCGGTCGGTTATGGATCGGACTTCACCATCTACGATGAGACCGACTCGCGCTCGCTGCTAAAGAACATTGTCAAGGAGATGGGACTCGACGATTCTATCTACAAGCCCGCCAATGTACACAGCATCATCTCCAACGCGAAGAACAGACTGCTGGACGTCAATCAATTCGCCGTCCACTACAGCAATTCCTCTAACACCAATCACGACCTCACGGACCTGCCAAATATCTATTTGACCTATCAGCAGCGTCTTGTTCAGGCCAATGCCATGGACTTCGACGACTTGCTCTTCAATACTTTCCTGCTATTAAGAGACCACCCCGACGTCAGAGCCAAATACCAACAACGCTACCAATACGTCTTGGTGGATGAGTATCAGGACACCAACTTCGCCCAACTGCAGATTCTGCAACTGCTCACCGAGCACAACCCTCACGTCTGCGTTGTGGGCGACGACTATCAGAGCATTTACGCCTTTCGTGGAGCCAACATCGGTAACATACTGAATTTCAACAAGACATTCAGCAATGCCAAACTGTTTAAACTGGAACAGAACTATCGGTCTACCCAGAACATCGTCGCTGCAGCCAACTCGCTCATGAAGCACAACCGACAGCAGATTGCCAAGAATGTGTTCAGCCGCAATGACGAAGGCGACAAGGTAGTGGAGTGGGAGACCATCTCCGATAAGCGGGAGGCTACCGTCGTATGTCATGAGATCAAACGGCTCATGCGCGCCGAAGGCCTCCATTACAGCGACTTTGCCATTCTTTATCGAACCAATGCGCAAAGCCGCACCTTCGAGGAAGAAATGCGCAAACCAGAAGTGGGCTTGGGCAGTCATTACCAGATCTATGGAGGCACAAGTTTCTATCAACGCAAAGAAATAAAGGATGTCATAGCTTACTTCCGGCTGGTGGTCAACCCAAGCGATGAAGAAGCTTTCAGACGCATCATCAATTATCCTACCCGCGGCATTGGCAACACAACGCTACAAAAAATTGTAGTGACAGCACAAAGAGACAACACCAGTTTATGGGACGTCATCAATCATCCCGGCGAACATCTGCTGGATGTCAACAAGGGCACCATGACCAAACTGAGCAATTTCACGTCACTCATCGATTCGTTCATCCAACGGCTTCATACCAACAATGCCCTGCAACTTGCCCAGAGCATCATCGAGCAAAGCGGCATCAAGAAAGACCTTGCCGTTGACTCTACACCCGAGGGCGAAGCCAGACGCGAGAACATCGACAGCCTCATCTCCGGCATTGCCGACTTCGTGGACAGCCAGATGGAGGCCAGTCTAGCAGACCACGCTCTGCTCACCGACTACCTCTCCACGGTCTCACTCCTGACCGATGCCGACAACACTGACGACTCCGACGACAAAATCAAGCTTATGACCATTCACGCAGCCAAAGGACTGGAGTTCAACACTGTCTTTGTCGTGGGACTGGAGAAAAACATTCTGCCCAGCATACAGGCTGCTGAAGGCAACCAGCTCGAAGAAGAACGACGCCTGCTTTATGTCGCAATCACGCGCGCAGAGAAGCACTGCTACCTCACCTGGGCACATGCACGATGGCGCTATGGCAAGATGGACCCTTTTGTGGAGCCCAGCTGCTTTCTCGACGACATCGACCCCACTTTCATCAGCAAGAAATCGGAAGGAGGATCTGCTATGAGCCAGGGCAGACCATGGGAGAACGATGGACACTCAAGGCCCTGGAGCGATAATTTTGAGATTGACCAGCCCTATACCGGGTTCCACGCCTGGGGAGACGGATACCGAAAGGCTAGCAACCGCATGCAGAACTCCCGACCTGTCGCAGGACAGTTCATGGCCGACATGAAACCGAAAATCACCGGACCGCATCGAAGGGAAGAGGCCGTCAACCCGTTCTCACAGCGTATGGAGGAAAAACTGAAATCCACCGGACGGTGGTCGAGGGTCTCCAAGGCTATGGCCAACGGCGGAAGACTGGCTACGAGCGATGCCTCTGCAAGCTCCTACAGTATGGCCAACGGCCAACAGCTCAAGGTAGGCAACGTCATAGAGCACTCACGCTTCGGCAAAGGAACGGTGACAGCCATGACAGGTACTGGCGAGAACTGCAAGGCAACTGTTGAATTCGAAGAGACAGGAACAAAGCAGCTGCTACTCAAATTCTCTCATTTTACGATAGTAGGGTAGAGACCCCCCCAAAAAAAAATGGGGGAGGATAGTTACAATTGACGGTTGTAGGGAGAGGGTCACATGCAGCTGGTCACACCGAGGGTCGTGGCGATGGCGGTGAGGATGGAGATAATCATGTTGATGACCATCTTCCAGGCTTTTGCTTTATTTTCTATGGACATAATGAGTTAGGAGTTAGGAGTTAGGAGTTAGGAGTGAGGAGTGAGGAGTTGAGAGTTTTGAGTTGAGAGTTTTGAGTTGAGAGTTTTGAGGTGGGAGTTATGAGTTTTGAGATAGGAGTTGGCAGCTCACCGTGTGGAGAAGTTGTCTGCTCCGGCTCTCTTTTGTTTACACTGCAAAGATACGATGCAATCTCTATGTTTCCAAATTCTTAGCTTCTATTGCAGTTAAAATCTGTTAACGACAAGCCGTAAACCTCATTTTCCTGAATTTATGGTTTACGAAGGGCGTAATTATTATTTGCTCGAAGTATATTGATGGTTTGGCAGGACGGAACTCCTAACTTCTAACTCCTAACTCCTAACTCCTAACTCCTAACTCCCTCTTGCGCCACACCGCCACACCGCCACACCGCCACATAAGGTCGATACTGGCTTGTGGGCGAAAATGGGGCAAGAATGAGACTATAGAGTAAAAATATATTATATTATTATATATTATAATATTAATTAATGTATTAATAATTAGTATTTTATATTATGTATATAATCTTTCTTTTTATTTTACAATTATTGTTTTTGTCGACATGCGATAGCTATAAATGTGGCGGTGTGGCGCTGTGGCGGTGTGGCGGATGAGGGAAGAGGGTGGAATCTTTGTCTTGTGCATCAAATATCAACAAAACATTATTTTTTTCTTTATATTTGTTGGCAGTTTAACAAAAATGACGTACATTTGCAATAGGAATGATTTGCACGGGGGAATAGAGCGGGGACAAACGACCTTGACGCTAACCTACAGCCGCCTCCAGCAAGGTGATTCCATTAACGAAAAAAACAAGGACCTGAAACAAAAAATTAGCTGCCATGGAAGGAGAAACAGCCTCGCAACCATACCAACCCAAATCCATCGGAATGCTTCTCACCATCGTGGGAACCCGATACTACACGCCTTCTGAAAGGCTTGACAAATACCTTAAGGAAGCGCCCAAGCATCAGATGATGCTCATGGCAGACCCTCACAACAAGTATGACCCGCTTGCCGTGAAGGTCATCGACTGCGAGGAAGGCAGTCGGCTGATAGGATATATTAGCAGCCAGGAAACACAGATGGTTCACTTCCTGATGAAGCTGCACCACGACACACAAATTTATTTGCGTGTCATAGGAATTCAGTCGGGGTTCAACACCACGCTCATGGCCTATCCCGTCATAAAAGGAGTGGATCTGAAATTGCTCAAATGGTCTGACATTCCTGCCGATCTCATTCCTTCGGATAACTTCTCCAAATTGGTACGGAGTCTCGACACGATGCCTACGGAGAAAAAGGAGAGATTGTATTATTGTCTTACCTACATGCGGGACAAATGCAATTGCATCATTCCGCAGCAAACGCTGACTACTATCCTGAACAGCATCGAGCACGACAAATATTCCTTGAATGCCCATGCAAGCGCCCCTACGCTGAAAGTGGACGGCGGAATCAATCAAGTGGCTTTTGGCAACGGATTACTCTCAAACAATCATTAACAATAGATGACCATGACCCAGGAAGAAATGCTTCGCGCCTTGAGCGCCTTACAGATTAACGGCAATATTTCGCAGCTGTGCATGGGCGACGGCTACATGACAGTGAACAACTATCCGGCCCCTCAGCCTTCAGCCCCTGCCGGTGAACGCCACACCGCAGACATCCTCCGCGAGCTGCTCGATGCCAAGGACGAGGAGGGGCGACGGCTGATGACCGATCAACAGCAGTGGTATGCCGTCTACCGCGTGCTTGAGGAGTATGACAACTATCCCCGTCAGATGTCTGATTTCGCCCGTGCCATGGCGCGGCTGGGCATGGACCAGGCTTGCCCTGCCTGCAAGCACGACAGCCTGCGCAAAGCCAGCCAGACCCTTCCCCGCCTTGCCTGTAAGGTCTCGCAGTGGCCACAATACAGTTCGCTCAGCGAAGCCTATGCCAAGCAGTGCAGAGTCGCAC
>Ga0256406_1001533_pt1 | contig 36643 bp, 40 predicted proteins | sample RumenRJG_03DNA_FD_185986 | JGI IMG/M metagenome (GOLD analysis project Ga0256406, IMG submission 185986) | Bovine rumen microbial communities from Lethbridge, Alberta, Canada - RJG_03 | ecosystem: Host-associated > Mammals > Digestive system > Stomach > Rumen | place: Canada: Alberta | collected...
CTGCTGGAGCAGGCCCGCGTAGTGGCGACGGTAAATGCCCCGGAGGGCATGGACATCGGCCAGATCGTGCGCAAGAGCGGGGGCGGCCTGAGAAGAGTATATACTGAAATTGAGAAACTGAAGAAAGGAGTATGATATGATGACACAGATAGAAATGGACGTAGCCCGTAGTGCAGTCCGTAAGAACAAAGCCGTTGCCGAATACTTTGAGAATCAGAATGGGAATCACAACTGTATAGACTGGGAGCAGCGCAGGTATGAGATAGCCAAGAAGGTGTTCCCCTCAATCATACGTACCCTTGGCCCAGAGGCTACGGCTGGTTCTGTAGTCGATGCCACGATGAAACTCACAGACCTTCTGATAGCCGAACTGCAAAAAGAGAAGAAATGAAACGAGCCTACAGTCCAAAGGAGATAGCCAAGAAGACCTACAAAACATTGCCTTGGGGTGGTCGCTGGGCGGAGTGCTTCGGCCTGCCTGAGGAGAACTCCACCTGGTTCATCAGCGGCTCGAGCGCAGCCGGGAAGAGCAGTTTCGTGATGCAGCTGGCTCGTGAACTGACGAAGTACGGACAGGTGCTCTATCTCAGTTATGAGGAGGGCGTGAGCCGAAGTTTCCAGGAAAGAGTAAAACTCTTCGAGATGGAGAAGTGTCAGGGCTGGTTCCGCGTGGTGACGGAGGACACGATAGAAGACCTGACAGCGCGGCTGAAGAAGCGGCACTCGGCGAAGTTCATCATCGTGGACAGTTACCAGGAGAGCGGCTGGGAATGGCCGGAGACGAAGAAGCTGATAGAGGCTTTCCCAAGAAAGAGTTTTATTTTCATCAGTATGGAAGCCAAGGGACAGCCACTGGGCAAGCCTGCACTCCGGCTCCGCTACAAGGCGGGTGTGAAGGTGCGGGTCGTGGGCTTCAGGGCATACTGCCAGGGACGCTTCAATCCCGATGCGGGTAACAGTTTCGTAGTCTGGGAAGAAGGCATTTTAAGAACATCAAATAAAATAAAGGAATGAATAAGAAAATCTACATCAGCGGTGCGATAGCGCATCTGGACATTGAGGAACGTAAGGCCGCCTTTAATGCGGCCGAGCAAAGGCTGAAGTATGCGGCCGGGGTGAAGGTCAAGACGCTTGGCTTCAGGGCGTATTGTCAGGGTCGCTACGGTGGTCAGCCGGGCACGTATTACACGATATGGGAGGAGAAGACAGTAGAATACCGGAATGCTAAGAGCCATTGAGCGAGAGGCGGGTGCGCAGTGAGAGCGACAGGCGATAATCTCACCGATGTCCCCGGGAATAGCGACGCGAGGGGGAACCCTATTAAGACTTGGCGGTCGCGTCTGCTGCCGGGGCGAAGAGAAAGCCGCTTCGATGCGGCCCCCGCCACAAGAGAGGAGGACAAAGAGACAATAACCTAAAAACAGATAAGACAATGAGAGAGAAAATCTACATCAGCGGTGCGATAGCGCATCTGGACATTGAGGAACGTAAGGCCGCCTTTAATGCGGCCGAGCAAAGGCTGAAGGCAGCGGGAATGATTCCCTTCAATCCGTTCAAAAACGGGCTGCTCCAGACAGCAGACTGGAGGGAGCACATGAGAGTGGACATCAAGGCCCTCTTAGAGTGCGACGCCATCTACATGCTGCGCGGCTGGGAGATGAGCAAAGGGTGCAAGCTGGAGCTGGATGTGGCCTCGAGCTGCGGCATAGAGGTGAGATATGAGGCTATAGATATGCATGGCGGCAGCGCCTTCAGAGAGGCCTGAAATCATGCGGGACATAAAAAAATTTATGCGGGACATAAAAAAAATTATGCGGGACATAAAATAATTTATCTCAGACATAAAACAAAGGACAAACGGGGTAACCGGCGGCCCCCGGTAAGAGAGCCGGAGAAGATAAATAAAAAATCAAGACAATGAAGAACTTAAAGGAAATGCTGTCAGCATGGCTGAAGCGAGTGAAGGAGCAATATCAGGCATGGAGTGAGCGACTGAAAAGGAAGCGCCTTGAGGAAGAGTCGCGCCGGGTCATCCAGGTAATGGAGTGGAAGGGCAGCCTGTGGATAAGCGTAGGCGGCGAGCCACTGCTGGGTGCGGTAGATACGCGAGAGGGACTATTGAAGACGGTCAGTAAGATGAGAGAGACATGGATAAGCAGGAAGATAAAGAAATGAGGAAACCGCGGCGATACGGTCGCTTCTACGCTCTGCTGGGGAGGCTCAGGGGGGCGGAGAAAGAGGAGCTTGCGCTGCAATACAGCGACGGGCGGACTACACATCTGAGAGAGATGAGCGACGAAGAGATAGCGATGATGGAGCGCGCCATGGAGCGGAGTGTGAGAGAGGCCGAGGCTGTGGAGCTGCGCAGAGCGCGGAGCCGGGTGCTGAGGCTGATGCAGCGGATAGGCGTGGACACGAGCTCCTGGCTGATGGTGGATGCATTCTGCCAGCAGAGGCGGATATCGGGCAAGCTGTTCCGCTATCTGAGCCTCGTGGAGCTGAAGGCGCTGGAGCGTAAGCTTCACGCCATAGAGCGCAGGGGCGGCCTGAGGCATCGGAAGGAGTCAGCGCCCTCCATGGCAGGGATGCTCATCTGCGCGGGAGGCGGAGAGGGAGGAGGTGCGCTATGCTAAGGGAGACGCAGATCATCCGCCTCAGGCGGAGCGAGGCACAGGCCATACTGGAGAAGTGGTGGCGGGAGGGCATGGAGAGCGATGTGCGAGTGCTGGCATGGAAGGCCCCGGGCCATGTCTTCCTCGAGACATCCGATGCGGCCCTGGCAGCGATATGCCGGCACTGCCCCACGGCCCAGATATATCCCTGCAGAGAGACCAAGACAATAGGAACAAAGCATGAAAGACTATGGCAGATATAGCAAAAGCCGTAAAGATGACCCTTAGCTACATCAGCGAGAGGGGCGAGGACATGGAGCAGAGAGAATGGGACGCATATCTCGAAGAGCTTCAGGACTCGATAAATGATCTAAAGGAACTGAGAGAAAGCCTGAGCGACTGGACAAGCGCTGAGGAATAACATTACCAACAATAACAACAACAATCAAAAACCCAAAGACAATGACAAAGAGAGTAAAGAAAACGATTATCACGGGAGTGAGCCGCGAGGGAGCGGAGGACGCATTTGCCGAGTACGCCAAGGCCGACGCCGAAAGCGCCAAGATCACGGCGGATATCGAGCTACAGTGCGCCAAGATCCGGGAGAAGTATGCCGACCGGCTTGCAGAGCTGTCGGGGCGCAAGACGGAGGCCTTTGATGTGCTTCAGAGCTTTGCGACGGAGCACAGGGATGACCTGTTCAGCAAGAAGAAGAGCTTAGAGATGGCCCATGGTGTGATAGGCTTCAGAACCGGCACGCCGAAGCTCAAGACGCTGAAGGGCTTCACGTGGGCCAGCGCCCTCCAGATGGTGACGGAGTTTCTGCCGGACTATATCCGCCAGAGCTGGGAGATAGCCAAGGACAAGCTCCTCGCCGACCGCGACGAGGACGCAATGGTGGTGAAGATGGCCAAGTGCGGCATCCAAGTGGTGCAGGACGAGACCTTCTACGTCGAGCCCAAAAAGGAGGACCACGACTAAAGAGAGAGAGCCATGGAGAAGCGCAAGGGTGTGAGCTACAGAAAGCGGGTGGAAGACATCAACCGCATCTACGACCGCTGGGCCGCTACCGGTGTGCCCAACATAGAGATCTGGCGCAGGTATATATACCCCGTCTATGGCATATCCTTGCGCTCTTTTTACAATCTGCTCAAGGCCATCGCCGACGAGCGCGGCGAGATAGACGAAGAGACACGCCGGCTGCTAAACATGGGAGAAGATGACAAATATTGAGGACGGCCTGAGGAAGGCCATCAGGAGCATACTGAGCGACATCAGGGTCGAGATGAGCGAGGAGTTTGACCGCAACTTTGAGCGTCAGGGCTTTTTCGCGGAGAAGTGGCAGCGTAGGCGCAGCCCGATAAGGGCGGGCAGGCCGCTGCTTATCGAGACCGGGGATCTGAGGCGCAGCATCCGCTGTGAGAGCACGGCTGACGCGATAACCTTCTACACCGACCTGCCCTATGCCGCCATCCACAACGAGGGCGGCGAAATCAAGGTGACGCGGCGGATGAAGGCGTACTTCTGGCATCGCTATTACGAGGCACAGGGCGCCTTCGGGCGGAGAAAGGACGGGAGCCTCAGGCAGGACAAGCGCACGGTGAGGCTCACGAGCGAGGCGGAATTCTGGCGCTGCATGGCGCTGATGAAGGTGGGCAGCAGCATCAGGATACCGCGGCGGCAGTTTCTCGGCGCCTCTGCTGAGGTAGAGAAGGCCGTGGTGGCGATAATAGAGCGGAACCTGAGCGAATATTTCAACGAATCAGACATAATAAAGCAATGAGAAAAGAATTATTTGAAGCCATTAAGGCAAAGATAGAGTCCACGTTGCCGGAGATACTGCATGTGGACCTGTGGAATCACAATGTGGAATATATCGAGGAAGAGACGCCATGGGCGCGTCCTGCGGTGTTTGTGGAATTTGGTGCGATATCGTGGCAGCCGCTCCAGGGCGGAGGTCGCCGAGGCAGCGGCGTAGTGCGGCTGCATCTGGTGACGGACTGGGCAGAGGGCGAGTATGCCACGGCTTTTGCGCTCTCGAGGAAGCTGCTCAGGGCCGTGGAGGGCTTAGAGGGCGAGGAGTATCACGGCATGGCGCTGATGGAGACGGCCACAAACCACAATCACGAGGATATCCTGGAGAGCGTGGACACCTACGCGGTGAGGTATAAGATGATACAACCATGAGGAGAGAGAGCATAGAGTATTTCAGGGAGCGGGGAGTGACGCTTATCCGCCCCACAGGCGAGGCCATACACCTAAGGAGTGTCGGAGCGGCTCAGAGATACCTGGGGCTGAGTAGCAGAGAAAAGGTGTGGCGGGCGATAGTGGGCGGCTATGCCATGAGGGGCTATAAGCTGATGTACACAGAGGACTGGTCAGTGAGAGGAGACTATCGCTTTGGTGAGAGCAATGTACGGGACAGTGAGGGACACCTGAGGAGGGAGGTATTGAGTCGCCGCCGGAGAGAGGGGATATCAAGGATGAGTGAGGAAACGAAAGAGAGGCTGAGTGAGTACCGGAGGGGGCTGTCAGGATCTATGGCAAAGAATCCTGATAGCAGATGGGGTAAAGGCAGTCCCAAGAAGGCTATCCATTGCACGACCAACGGAGAGGACTACGCCTCGATCACGGAGGCGGCGAAAGAGCTGGGGATAGGATTTCAGCAGATATCGGCGGCCATAAGGAGGAACGGGACGGCGCACGGATACAGATTCTACGACAAAGAGATTTGGGACGAAGCGGAGAGAGTGAGCTTAGCAATTCATGAAAATCTAAAAACCAAAGAAATATGATATACGGATATTTACGAGTGAGTTCAGACGACCAAGACGTCAACTCACAGAAGCAAGGAGTAGAGAAATTTGCCATGGAGCACAACTGGAATATAGAGGAATACATCACCGACGAGGGCGTAAGCGGAGGAAAGGACCCAGACAAGCGTAACCTCGGCCCGCTGCTCAACAAGGTTAAACAAGGCGACACTATTATCGTCTCGGAAATATCGAGGCTGGGACGTGACCTGTATATGGTCATGGATATACTGCATTTCTGCATGAATGTGGGTTGCAAGATATACACGGTGAAGGACAAGTTTGTCCTTGGTGATGACATTCAGAGCAAGGTGCTCGCATTCGCTTTCGGCCTCTCGGCCGAGATAGAAAGGCAGATGATAAGGCAGCGTACCAAGGAGGGCCTGCGTCTGAGAATGAAGATGGGGATACTCGTAGGTCGGCCTTTGGGCGTAGATACGGCCGGCAAGAGCGTATCAGAGGAGACGAAGGGGAAGATAATAGAGCAATATAATTGGGGTGTGCCTCTGAGAAGGCTTGCTGAGAATTTCAAAGTAGACAGGAACACCATGACACGGTGGCTGGACAGGTGGGGCGTGCTGAATTCTCCCTACCTTCATAGAGCGGAAGAGAAAAAGCGCAGACAGGCCATCGCTCAGCGAAAGACCCTATACAAAGACAGCATGGACGAATATTGCTGCGTCGCCCTGCCACGCGAGACTATGCGAGGCTATATTCTGAGGGACCTCACTATTCCACAAATACACGAGCAGATGTCGCAATACACCTACGAGCAGGTATATGATACGATATTGTGTGACGAAGAATTCAATAAGCTTTACAGGCAGCACGGACAACTGAAGGTCCCCGGCTATGGTAAAAAGAGATGAACGATGAGCATGAGCATATATGAACAATGGTTATCAAGCTTTGAGATGGCAGGCTTGCCGGCTATAAACACGGATACATGCGCCAGAATAATGGCTGTGTTCTATGTTTATGGCAATAACGAGGCCTTCACCTTAAATCATAAGCTTGTGGCAGACTTGCGATATATACAGCGCCGCTTTGGGCTGTATGGGACATGTACTCCCAATCCCGACTTCATAGACTCTCTCAAAGGGTATATCAAAGAGTTGGAGGAATGTGAGGGCACAGACTGCGGCAATTCGATATTTGTGAAGAAGCCGCGGCCGAATTGGTGCACCGACCTATTTAAAAGCAGGTACGGCTTTGAGCCATAGAAGAAGGAAAAAGAAAAAGAGGAGGTTGAAGGCCCGCGTTGAGGAGCTTGAAAGGCATAGTGGGGCGGGGTCTGAATAAGCAGAAAAAGCGTAGTAATCAGAATAGTCGGAGAAAGAAGAAAAAACTATAGAAAATTTGGCGGTTTGGGAATTAATTGTTTACCTTTGCACACAGAGACTTATGCGGCGTTTCACATGTCGGCTCTTATGAGCGCAGGCTTCGGAAGGTTCATAAGTCTTTTTTATATTATGCGCATTGTATAAACAATGAGACCCTCAGTCATTTTTGCCTTGAATTCTATTTCCTTATCGTTATATGTAGCTCTGAATACGGCAAAATCAAAGTCGTGGTGTATACCAGGCTCAATGCGAATTTGCTCAGCGTCTGTTGCCCATTCTTTTACATGTGTAGCCACTTCCATAGTTTCAGCCACTCTCCTACTGTTTTTACATTTTGAATAAGTTTCGGTAAAGAATTTCTTTCCTATATTCAACTCTTTCCCTTCACTTGTTTGTATGGTTAATCTTGCTGCTTGTGTACCGTCAGCCATAGCCACCCTTGGAAGGTGTTGATCTGCCCAACGTAGGGCTGATTCTTGAATGATTTTCCTTTCTTCTCTTGTTAGTCGTCTTTGTTCTCCCACGGTCCTGAGATTATGAAGAATTCTGCACGCATCGCAGAGTTCATTTTCCGGGACGAAAGCGAGGGACGCTTTGCCCTTGGCGATGTCGCAGTCGCGGCAGCGTCGGATGGTGTAGGGATTGTAATCGGGGAAAGTCTTCTGCTGCTGTCCGGAATTGAAGCGGAAGATGCCCTTTTTGTCGTTCTTCAGAGCTTCCTCGCCCCGGCTCATGGCCTCGTCGTGTGGCGTCTCGGGGTATTTGTCGCGGCGCACCTGGACGGCGGTGCAGCGGCAGTTCCAGCCGTTGGGCGGATAGTAGGAGGCCCAGAAGGGGTCGGAGGGCGGAAGGGTGACGCCGGCGAGGGCCGCATGCTCGGGGCGGACGTGGTCGTCGCCGGCGGTGCGGTACTGAAGATTGTATCGGTCGCCGTCGCCGGCGATCTGCTCCCATTTGGCAGCCATGGAGGCGGAGGCGTGAGCAAAGTTGTACTCGGCGCGGAGGTAGTGCTGATTGTAGGTTTTGTCGATAGACTGAACGTCATTCAAAAAGCGTTCGAAGGGCTTTCGATTGCCGTTCTCATCGATGAGCGAGGGGAAGGCCTCATTGAGCTCGTGGAAAGTCTTGATGCCGGAGAAGATGTAGTCGGAGTCGGTAAGGCGCCGACGCATGATGTCGCTCATCCGGACCTCACGGAAAGTGCTATCGAGGATGTCGGCGTGAGTAGAAATGAAGTGCTGCGCCTCGCCGGAGGTAAGGATATGAATGTCGAGGGTAGCGCCCTTCTGGCGGAATAGCGCGGACATCATGCCGCGGAAGGCCCGGGTGAGGCGCTGCTGTATCTTGCTTTTCTCGTCGTCGGAGAGGGTGATAACGGGCTCGAAGCCCCCGAGTATCTGCTGGTAGCGTCTGTGCAGCCCCACGTAGTCGTCATGTCCAAGATGGACCATAGCCTCGGGAAGAGGCAGAGGCGCGGTGGGGCTTAGTCGAAAAAAGGTGTACTCCGGCTCAGCTTCCCGGCGTTATCGGCTTTAGTATTGTTGTCGGCCTGAGGAGAGAGATAGCCACTTAGGCGCTCACCGACGGGCATGGAATACTTCTCGGCGAAGTACTGCGGGTCGACGTCATAGCGGTCGGCAATCATTGTCTCATAGGCGACCTGCTGCTCGGGAGTGTAGTCGACGGAGTCGTCCCAATCGAAGCGCAGGCTCTCGAGCGGGAAGCCGTGGAGAATCATGCGGGGGATGAGCTGATTGTTGATGACATCGCGGAGCATATCGGCGTCGGCATCGACAAGGTTCTGGAAGACCTGTAGGTGAGTCTGCGACTGTGAGAGCGAGGAGCCGTCCTCGATGGTCATAGTCTGCCCGATGATGAGCTTGGAGAGCTCTGAGTTGGCGCGGTCGACGCGCTGATTGTAGACATTATAAGCGTCGCCGCGTGAGGACTCGATGAACTCGAGCTCAGTATCCTCGGGCAGGACGGCAGAGCCGGCGAAACCGAGGGAAGCGAGCTGTCGGCTGATACGATTGCGCTCGGCCTCGTCGCGGGAGGAAGTCTTGGCGACACGCAGGGGCATGCCGAAGATTTCGCCGAACGCGTCCCAGAAGGCGAGCATGTTCTTTTTGGGGATAGTATGCTGTGCGGCTTTGAGATAGAGTCCGAGGTCGTCGGGCTGCCCTGCCTCGATGAGAGAGTCATAGTAAGCGGGGTCGTGGTAGTCGATGCCGGAGGTCCAGTCCTGTCCGAGATTGGTAATGACGCGGTGATATTCGGGGATGACGTGCTTGCGAGGGATGAGCCTGACGGCGCTGTAGCAGGGGCATCCGTCGCCGTCGGTGGTGACGTCGGAGAGCTCTATGAGGGAGTGGCCCCAGTAGCGGCTCTCGAGCACGAGTCGGCAGAGCTGCTTGAACCAGGATTGGTCGAAATAGTGCTGCGCATCCTTGTCCTTATTGCCCTTAGCATCGACGAGCTTGAAGGACCGGGCCATGACGAAGCCGACTCTCTGCTCTACGCAACCGGAGAGATGCGAGTCGACCTCGACATCGCGATAGATGTCATAGAGGCGCTGTCTGGAGGGCGAGTCGACATTGATAGCCATCTGCCAGGCCTGCCTCCAGTCGGCGATGTCCTTGCGTGTGAGGGCGTCGGTGGAGCGTTGCAGGGCGAAGAGTGCCGCGCGTGTTCTTGTGTCAGCCTTGGCGAGATTGATGTCGCCGTAGGGTGTGCTCAGGACGTCGGAGCGCCCTGTAAGGTGTCTGAAAAAAGCTTTTATGTCCATTACCAATTATGTCTTAGAGGTTTCTGAGAATTGAGGATGATGCCGGTGGAGACGTTCTCTCCGGAAGAGTCGGCGCGCGTGGGCAGGTCGGGGATGATTTTGCCGGCCTGCACGCCCTCGAGCCATTTGACGGCCCTCTCGTAGCGCTCCCGTCGCACCTCGGCGCCGAGCTTGGAGGGCATGGCAGAGATCATATGATAGAGGGCGATGTCGCAGGTGTACATAACGATGAGCCGGTTGCGACTGTCGCCCTCGGCCCGGAATATGGCATCGCAGTCGTAGACGGGCCGGAGATAAGAGGCTATCTCCTCCTGCGCCTCGGCCTCGGCATTGGAGCGCACCTCGGCGGAAGTCTGCGAGACCACTCTGAGGGCAGCGTCGCCGATAACTACTTTGTAATCGATATCAGAGATAAACATAGCTTGTAGGATTTACGATGAAACAGATGAGAATTACCACATTCCCCGTGCTCTGGGGCGCGGGGAGATGATGGGCTGGGCGGACTCCTGGCGCGAGCTGCGCTGAAGGAGCCAGATAGCCCCTTCGTCGGCGTCGGGGGCATCGTCGTGGACACGGGAGCCGCGTGAGAGGGAGAGCGTCTGGTCGATGCCGACCTGCATATCGGGCGAGTCCTTGAGGGCAGCGTTGTAGTAGACGAAGCCGCGCTCCCAGAGTGGGGAGACGGCCTCGATGCGCTGTATCTTCTCGGGCTTTTTGCGCCGGTCGGGCATGATGGGCAGCTGATAACCGCGCGCCTTGCCCTCGGCCTCAAACTCGTCGAGGATGATGTCCTGCATAAAGTTGGCCTCCATATAGAAGAGCACGGCGGCCTTGTCTCGTGTGCGCTCATAGAGGTCGTAGAGCCAGCGGACCATGCCCGAGACGGTATCCTGTCGGACGTAGCAGTCGATGAGGTGGAGCTCTTTACCGAGCTTGCCCCAGAGCCGCGAGGCCTTGTAGTCGTTGGCCGTGGTGGACTTGAAGGAGGGGTCGGTATAGCAGATGAGGCGGTCGTAGGAGCGCAGCGGCGGGAGTCGTTTGAAGCGTATCCACTCAGAGCGGAAGATGGAGCCCGAGAGGATAGGATTGTGCATCATCTCCTTCTCCCAGGCGCGGTAGCCTACGAAGTCGCGATAAGCCTGCGCCTCCTGACGTGTCCATTTCTCCTGCCATACGGGTTCGCCGTCCTTGTCGACGGCCTGAATGCGTGAGAGGTAGACGCCGTGCGTGGTGGCGAGATTGGCGAGGACGGAGTTCTTGGAGATGAGATTGCCGACCATGATGAAGCGTCCGCGCCCGACATCGAGGGAGCCGAAGAGGGCCGATTTGACCCATTCGGTGAGGTCGCTGACTCGCTTCTCGTTGCGACAGAGCTCGTCGTCGTCGATATCGTCGACCACGATATAGTCGGGGCGTGCTTCGCGATCGCGGAGACCGCGAGGCGACTGTCCACGTCCGCAGGCGAGAAACTTGACGCCGGAGGCAGTCTTGAACTCGCCGTCCTGCCAGGAGCCGTCGGACTGCTGTAGCCCGAAGTCGGCGATGAGGCGCTGATTGTATTGCAGCTCGGCCTGAATATCTCCCAGGAGGCGGTCGGCGGCGTCCTCCGATTTGGAGACGACGACCATGAAGTTGATGAGCCTTTTGGGCTGAAACATGAGCCAGAGGGGGATAAAGATGTCGAAGTGGGTAGATTTGGCATGCGCCCGTGGCCACATAAAGACGGCCTTAAGGTCGGGTGTGGCTTTGACTTTGCGAGCAGCGGCGTTGTGGAAGGGCGCATTGTGAATGGTGCGGATGACCTCTCCCGTGGCCTTGTCGCGCAGGCGAAGGTAATGGGGGAAGTAGTATTCGCAGAAGGCGGGATAATCGCTCTGGAGGCGGCGTATGCGCTTCTCCCTGAGGTGAGCGTCTTCGCTCACGAGGAGCGCCGTATCGGTGAGCGACTGCACCTGCTTGCACCGCTCCCGCCACTGCTGCAAAGCCTGCTTTTTATCTGCTGAGGAAGCCATAATATGAATTATTGCTTAATGCCCATCTGTTCGGTGATGTAGAGGTCCTGATACTTGTTGATGACCTTCATGAGCTCGGGCGTGACGTCGGGGTCAGTCTGCGAGCGGTATTCGAGCCATTTGGAGAAGGCCATGAAGACCTCGATGGCGTCGACGACGTTGGCCTTCTTGTCGAGCTTCTCGATGACGGAAGAGAGCTTGGCGAGCTTGTCGCCGAGGCCGGCCATGAGAGTGGCGTCGCCGGAGCTGTTAACCTGTGTGATGAGGGTGTCGATGGTGAGCAGGAGCTTATTGACGAGCTCTGTGCGTGTGACACTGCGTGCGGCTCTGACCTCCTTCCATCCGCCCTCAGTAGCCCAGCGCGAGATAGTGACGCGCGAGATGTCGACCTTGTCGGCTATGTCCTTCTGGTCGTAGCCCGAGAGGAAGAGGGAGCGCGCCAGGGCTTTCTTTCGCTCCATCTGTGCGCGTGTGCTTCTCCCGGAGCGAGGCGGGCTGTCCTTTGCCCCCGCGGCCTTCTTTGCCTTGCCTTGAATGTCTGCCTTTGCCATATTCTGTATACGATAGTAGTTGTGTCTGTACCCGATGCCGGCTGCCGCAACCGCAGCCCCGGCGCTCTACATGCAAAAGTGAGAAGAATTGAGAGCCGAAACAAAAAACGATGAAACGCCTGCACGGATTGATGCAAGGATTGCATTAATTTTTGGATGGCAGATAATTAGATAGTAATATTGCAGCGCAAAGACAACCAAAGAGAAGAAGAAATGGGAAAGCGAGTAAGAATAACGAACGGGAGCCTGAACAGCTACGGTACGCGTGTGCTGACCGACGGGATGGACATAGAGCAATACAAGCGCAATCCGGTGCTGCTGTACATGCACCATCGGGGCGACGTGATAGGCTATATGAAGGACATCAGGAAGGAAGGCGATGACGTGACGGGCGAACCGGTATTTGACGAGGCCTCGGAGCTGAGTCAGCGCTGCAAGAACCAGTGGGAGTTCGGCAGCCTGAAGGCAGTGAGCGCGGGGCTGGAGATCATCGAGATGAGCGCAGAGGATAAGTATCTGGTGGTAGGCCAGAGCTCGCCGACCATCACGAAGAGCCGTCTCTACGAGGTGAGCATAGTGGACATCGGGGCAAACGACGACGCGCTGGTGCTGAAAAGGGACGGAAGACAGATAACCCTCGGCAGGGACGGAGACAATCCCCTGCCGTCAATAAACACAATAGAAATGGAGAATACAGAAAAGAAGAAGAAGGAGGCCGACGTGAAGCTGTCGGCGGGAGAGAAGCCCGCAGCGGGCAAAGAGGAGAACGAGAGAGCGCGCGTGGCTTTAGAGAAGGAGAACGAGGCTCTGAAGGCGGAGGTGAGCGAGCTCAGGAAGGGCCGCATCGTGACGCTTGTGGACAGGGCCATCGAGGAGCGCAAGATCGATAAGGAGAGGCGCGGGCAGTTTGTCGAGCTGGGCAATAAAATCGGCGAGAAGGAGCTGGGCGAGGTATTCGCGGCGATGTCCCGCAGGGTGAGCCTGAGCGAGATGATACACACCTCCGGCGAGGAGAAGGGCGAAGAGATGAGCCTGAGCAAACTCAGCGCGGAGGAGATAGAGCGGCTCAGAGAGAGCGACAGGGAGCGCTATGCGCGTCTCTACAAGGCTGAGTACGGCATGGAGCCGGATATGGATTAATCAAACTAAGACATAACAACTAAAACACGAAAGACAATGGCAACAGTATTTAAAGAGATCTGGACAGGCGAAATGGTAAAGAGCCTGAGGGGCAAGATGGACGGCACGTGGTTGGACGGCGTGCCCGACATGAGCAGCATCACGGACAATGACGTGATACATCTGGTGGACGTGGGCGTAGACCCTGACGTGCTGGTGAACAACACCACCTACCCCATCCCCGTGCAGGCGCTCAAGGACAAGGACATCGCGATAAAGCTGGACAAGTTTCAGAGCAAGGCGACGCCCATCACCGACGACGAGCTTTACGCGGCCTCGTATGACAAGATGCAGAGGGTGAAGGAAGCCCACGCGGAGGCTATCAACATCGCGAAATTCCAGAAGGCAGCCCACGCCCTGGGCGAGAGCAAGGCGACGCTGTTTACGAGCGGCAAGAAGGGCGCGGATCTGCGCTACAAGATGTGCCTTGACGACGTGATAGCGCTGAAGGAGGCGATGGACGAGAAGCATGTGCCGGCGGATGGCCGCAGGCTGGTGCTGAGCCCGGACATGGTGAACGACCTTTTGAGCTCGGAGCAGAGCTTCAGGGAGCAGTATAACATCAACCGCGTCGACGGCACCATCGGGCGCCTGTACGGCTTCGACGTGTACGAGTACGCGCTGACTCCGCTCTACAAGCAGGACGGCACGAAGCTGGCCCTCGACGCCACGGCTCCCAAGAGCGCGGAGCGCTGTGCGCTGGCCTTCTATACGCCGCGTGTGTTCAAGGCCACCGGCAGCACCAAGATGTACTACAGCGAGGCGGCCACCGACCCGCTCTCGCAGCGCAACCTCATCAACTTCCGTCACTACTTCATCTGCATGCCCAAGAAGGACGACGCGAGCGTGGTGATGGTGAAGAAAAACGACAATTCTGACGCCTAACCCCGGCAGGGTAAAATCACGTGGGACCTAAAAAATTTTATGTGCGACATAAAAAAATTTATGTGGGACATGAAAAAATTTATCTCCCACATGATTTGAAAGGCTTGCCAATAAACAGACACGAACGAAATTAAAGAGCAAAAGAAGATGATTTACTTTAATGTTATCAAGCGCAAGAACCCGAAAGACGGGACAGTGAAGTATTATGCACAGGCTTATGGCCGTCGCTTAATCAGCCAGAAAGAGCTGATGGACGATGTGGAGAAGCAGACGAGCCTGACGAGCGGTGACGTGAAGAACGCCATCGACTCTCTGCTCTATGTGATAAAGAAGAATTTGTCGGACGGACGCAGCGTGAAGCTGGACGGCATCGGCACATTCTCCGTGAGCATCAAGAGCAGGGGCGTAAGCAACAAGAAGGACTTCACGACAGCTGATGTCAAGAGGAAGATGATCAATTTCCGCGCTTCGACAGATCTGAGAGAAAACATCAATCAGAGCTCTGTGGCAGACTGGAGCTCCACCTTTGGCAAGGGCAATACCTCCGGGAGCTCGGAGGTGACGCCGAACGCATAACGAACTACAGAAGTGGGAAAGCTGGAATATCTGGTAATCCACTGCACGGCCACGCCTGAGGGACGGGAGGTGAGCGGGGCCGAGATACGGCACTGGCACACCGACCCCGTCTCGAAGGGGGGCCGAGGCTGGAAACGGGTGGGCTACACGGATATGATACACATAGACGGGAGCGTGGAACGCCTGGTAGAGAACAACGAGGACGCTATGGTGGACCCGCAGGAGGTGACCAACGGGGCTAAGGGCTACAATGGTGTGAGCCGCCACATAGTGTATGTAGGCGGCCTGACGGTAGATGGAAAGCCGGCGGACACGCGCACCAAGGCCCAGAGAGAAGCGATGAGGCGATATGTGTCGGACTTCCATCGTCGCTTCCCGAGCGTGAAAATCATCGGCCATCATGACCTCAACCCGAGGAAGGCATGTCCCTGCTTCGACGTAGGGCGGTGGCTGAGGAGCATAGGCATAACAAACAAATAGGACGAAGAATGGGAGCGACAGACACGATACTCAATATACTGCAATGGGCTGTGCCGAGCGGCGGGATAGGGGCTGCCATAGCATGGATAGCCAACAGGAAGGCCAACTCGGCGCGCACGGCCAAGACGGTGCACGACACCTACAAGGCGATGTATGAAGATATCAGCCGGCTGCTGGAAGAAACACAGAGGAAATATGACGACTCGAAGAAGCTTACCGAGAAGCTTGTCTCGGAGAACGACCTTACGCGCAGGGCTCTCAACCGGCTCTCGCGTGCTATCGAAGCTATACAGGTATGCCCTCATCGCTCTGCTTGTCCTGTGCGCGACGAGCTGCAGAACGACCAGGGCGGTAAGCGAAGAAAGAAATCAGGCCCTGAGGATCGACAGCGTGAGCAGGAGCGAAGTGAGCGAGGTGACGGCTCTGTGGCATGAGGGCGTAGCGCCCGACAGCGTGAGGATGGAGATACCTGTCGACACGCTGCTGAGGCTGCCGGAGGGCGCGAGCTACAGCTTGCGAAGCGGTAGGGCCACGATAAGGACCTCGGTAAAGCGTAAGAAGGACGGTAGAAGCCCCGTAATCGTAGTAGAGGCGGGGTGCGACAGCCTGGCGAGGGAGCTTAGGATGCTGAAAAGCCGCAGAGGCGCAGCACTCTCCCGCACAGAGCGGCAGGAGAGCACAGAGCGGCAGACCAAGGAGCTGAGCGAAGGGCATTCGAAGCCCATTAGAATGGCATTATTATTCATAGCCGGCATAGCGACCGGAGTAGTAATCACAATTAAAACAAAAAGGATATGGCAAAAAGTGTATTAGACGGAACTGATTTAATCCTGAGCATCGGCGGTAATGCGCTGGGCTTCTCGACGGGCTGTAAGGTGAGCACCTCGACAGAGACGGGCGAGAGGATAACGAAGGAGGCCGCGAGCGGCAAGTGGAAGGAGAAGTATGTGAAGAGCTTCAGCGAGAGCATCTCGGCCGACGGCTGTGTGCTGACAGACGGCGATGAGAAGACCCCGACCTACGACCAGCTGAAGGACATGATGCTCAGGGGCGAGCCTGTGGAGGCGGCCTACAACCTAAGGGACGGCGACCAGCGAACGGGCAAGACGGCAGGCGGCTACAGCGGGAAGTATATCATCACATCTCTGGAGCTTGACGGTCAGGCCGGGGACGATGCGAAATACAGCATACAGCTGGAGAACTCGGGCAAGGTAGAGAAGCTGCAGAACGGTCTGAGCGGCACGGCCTCAGCGGGCGCATAAGGAGGGCGTGAGCGATGAAGATACGAATCAATGAAAAGGAGTATCCTCTGTACGTCACGATGGGCGCTCTGCTGCGCTACAAGCGAGAGACGGGGCACGATGTGTCGGAGCTCAAGGACGGCGACCTCGAGGCGATGATGATGCTGATGTGGTGCTGTGTAGCCTGCGCCTCACAGGCTCACGGCATCGACTTCCCGCTTGACTTCGAGACCTTCTGCAACAGTATCACATTGGAAGAGGTGAAGCGCTGGAGGGATCAGACAGAAAGCTCCGGCGGTCAAAAAAAAATGCCGCCGGAGGCGAAGGCGGCGAAGGCATAGAAGAATTACTTGCGTTATGGATGGGGTGTATGGGTATGAGTCTGGCAGACTTCTGCCGGTGCACCCCATCGGAGTATGAGAAGATATGGAAATCGTGGAGAGAGCGGGAGGAGCGAGCGGAAAGAGCGGCATGGGAGCGAACGCGCACTCAGTGTCTGTGCATGCTACAACCATGGTCGAAGAAGCGGCTTGAGGCGAGGGATGTGATGCAGTTCCCCTGGGATGAGAATAAAAAAGGCCGCAGGGAAGAGCGGCCGGAGAGCAAGGATGAAATCATGAGCCGCTACAGAGCGGCCAAGAAAGCCTACGGGATGAAGTGAAGATTATATCTTCGGCTTAAAAATTATTTGATATAAACCTGAAATCCCCCACACCATTATAAAAATGCAATAGACCAAGGTTATGATCGCGAGAATCCAATGATCCAATGCGTACTCAATGAAGGGCTTTAAATCATAGAGAATACGGTCAATTGTAGTTATCTCATTCATAATATTCCATTTAGAATGTGCTGCAAATATAAGAAACAATATTGAATAACATGGCGAAAGAAGTTAGTTTTTTGATAAAAATCCAGGATAATGGTGGAGCCAAGAGGGTAACCGCTGACGCCGAGGAGATGGGCCGCGCGATCAGGGAGGTGCAAGACGAGGCAGAGAAGGCGCGTTGGAACATGCTATCATGGGCCGAGGCGGCACAGGCAGCGGAGGTCGTGCAGAATGCGATAAGCGGCCTGCGCGAAGAAATGTCGAAACTGGTAGAAGACTATCAGGCTTCCGTGACAGCACAGACAAAGCTCGAGACCATCATGCGAGGAAGAATGGGCGCGAGCGAAGACGAGATAAACTCGATAAGGGAGTTGTGCAGCCGTCAGCAGGAGCTGGGCGTGGTAGAGGACGACATAGCCGCCTCGGGAGCCCAGCAGATGGCCACATTTCTAAAGCAGAAGTCGAGTCTGGAGATGCTTATCCCTGCTATGAACAATCTAATAGCTCAGCAGATGGGCTACAAAGCTACGGCAGAGGGCGCAGTAAGCATCGGTAACATGATGGGCAAGGCGATGCAGGGCCAGACAGAGGTATTGCAGAGGGTGGGCATCACGTTTACCGAGGCGCAGAAGAATGTACTGCAATATGGTGACGAGAGCGCGAGAGCAGCAATGCTCGCCGAGGTGATCACAGAGAACGTCGGGGAAATGAATAAAGCGCTTGGGCAGACAGATGTGGGACATCTGAAGCAGCTGGAGAATAAGCTGGGCGACATAAAAGAGGCAATAGGTAAAGTGGTGCAGGCTGCCATGCCCTATACTGAGCTGGCATTTGCAGTAAGCCAGATTGTATTCATGCTTATGAAATCAGTGACAGCTGTAAAGTCTGTCGCAGCCGCCTTTGCGGGGCTTAACCTGGCGCTAAATATCAATAAGCTAAATACTCGTGCAGCAAAGGATATGATACGCGTCTTGTGTACTACCTTAGGCGTCACAACGCTGTCGGCTTCTTCAGCCAGAATAGCTTTAAGAGGCGTAACGTGGGCCCTAAGAGGCCTTGAGGCGGCAACGGTCATAGGTGCTGTGTTAGCCGGCTTATCCATTGTGATGGAAAAGCTGGGAATGACGAGCGAGAATACGTCGGACAAGGTCGAGGGACTTGGACAGTCGGCGCGACGCAGCGCAGAGGCTATGAAGAGCGCGGAGGAGAGCTACAGACAGCAGAATGCTCAGGTGTTCTCGGAGCTGATGAGCTCGTACAGACGACTACAGGCAGAGTGGAAGCAGCTGGATAAGAGCAGCCGCAGCGGCTGGGTGAAGACTCATCGCGAGGAGATGGCGCGGCTGGGCTTAACGGTGAACAGTGTGGCAGATGCGGAGAATGTGTTCTCCAAGCAAACGGACATGGTGGTCGAAGGCTTCAAGAGGAGGGCGCAGGCCGCTGCATACGCTGCCAAGCTGCAATCCTTGTATTCGCAGCAGATGACGGTATCGGACAGACTGGCAGAGCTCAACACAGCCGCTGCTGCACGGCACAAGGTAAGCGCCGGCGAGGAAGTGCTGAGCTCCCATCATGACGCAACGACAGGCTACGAGACGTTAGGAAGCGACGGCAAGTGGCGATATACAGAGCAGGGCGCGAGAGCGGCGAACAGCGTGAAGTGGATAGCCAACAACTCGGAAGCGCAGGACTTGCGGCAGACGCTGCGGGAACTACAGCGAGCTATCGATGAGACTGCCGGGAGCTTTGCGAAGCTGAACGATGAGGCCAATGCGGGCATCAAATTAAGTAATACAGGCACGGCGGGTAGCGTCAGCAAACCTTCGACACGGGAGAGCAAGCCGTCCAAGGCTGCTGAAGAGGAGCGGACGCCGGTGCTCAGGTCCATGGAGCTGATGAAGCGGGATGAAGAGCCGAAGCTGAAGGGCAGCATCAGCAGCATCGGCGACATGATGCAGGCTCAGGTGGACCGCATAAACGGGATGCGGGCCAAGGCGACATGGATAGAGCAGCTCAGGGATGCGGGCGTGCTGTCAGCGGAGGCCGCATCGCAGGCCATCGGCGAGATAAATGACCAGCTGGATGCGCTGGGGGCCAAGAAGGTAGACATCGACATAGACAGCAACAGCGCGGAGAAAGCGCGCAAGCGTCTGGAGAATGCCACGGACGCTATAGGCCAGATGGGCAGCAGCCTGAGCAGCATGGGCGACGCGATGGAGATGCCTATATTGAATGTGGCCGGGACGCTGGCACAGGCGATAGCTACGATGGCTCTGGGCTACGCACAGGCGACGAGCAAGAGCGCAGCGCTCGGCCCGTGGGGATGGATAGCCTTTGCGGCGACGGGGCTGGCGCAGCTGGCTGCGATGGTGAGCGCGGTGAAGGGCATGAGCAAGTTTGCCGACGGCGGCATAGCATACGGTCCGACGATAGGCCTGTTCGGCGAGTATGCCGGTGCGAGCCATAATCCCGAGGTAGTGGCTCCGCTGGATAAGCTGCGGGGCATGCTGCCGCAGGGCGCCGGCGGGCAGTGGAACGGCGGCGAGGTAGTGTTCCGCATCAAAGGCCGTAATCTGGAGGGCGTACTGAAGAAGAGAGAGAGGAGGATGTCGCGGCTATGATGAAGGCGATATACAAGGGCGAGTTTGCAAGCCGTGAGGGACGGCTGTGGAGAGTAGAGATCCTAAGAGACGGCGCCACGGGTGAGCCCGCGGAACTGATGCTGCGCGGCAGCGAGCCGCTGGTGATAGAGTGGGAGGACAAGGACAAGGAGGAGACCATCTGCTCCAGCAGCGCCACATTAGGGCTGCTGAGCCCGGGCGACAGGACGTACACGGGGCTCTACACCACCAAGGCCTGCTCGACGCGGCTGGACGTGTACCGCGACGGGGCGCTCTACTGGAGCGGCACACTGGACACGGAGACCTACGAGGAGCCCTACACCTACAGGCAGGACTATGAGGTGGAACTGACATTCTCCGACTTCGGCGAGCTGGAGCGGCTGAAGATGGAGAAGAGCGACGAGCTGCTCACCATAGAGGAGATATTAAAGAAGGCCATCGGGCGGATGAACATCAGCTACACCAGCATCGACACCAGCATGATAAGCAGCCGTCTGAAGGGCGCCAAGACAGCCCTGAAGCTAAGCGACATCGCTGTGAGGGGCGATAACTTCCGCGACTCGGACGGCGAGCGCAAGACGCTGAAGGAGACGATAGAGGGCATATTGCAGCCGCTGGGGCTGAGGATGATACAGAGAGCGGGGCGAATATGGATATACGACCTGAACGGACTCGCAGAGAGCGGGAAGGCGGAGAAGATAGAATGGATGAGCACGGACCAGATGCTCTCGATGGACAAGGCGGCCAACAATGTCAGAATCACCTTCTCCCCCAATGCCAAGGCGAAGATAAGCCAGGACATCAGCTACACGGGCAGCAAGGGCGAGACGGGCAGCCACGGCAGCGGCGAGGGCTACAGGCGGGCAGACATCCACGGCACGGACGACTGGGACGGCACGGGATGGGACGCGGAGAACATCAGCATGAGGATGCTCACCAGCAAGATAGGCCGCGGCGTGGGCGAGATGAACTATGAGCGGGCGCGCTACTTCTGCACTGTGCCGCTGCTCTCCGGGGGCGAGGAGGAAGGCATCGCGCTGCTCTACACCACCATCGTCAAGGGCAAGGACGGGAAGCTCTACCAGGAGAGTTGGAGTCCGAGCAGGGTGAGCAGCTTAGCCCTCAAGACGGAGACGAACAACAGCAGCATCGTGATGCCCTCGGACGGGAGCCGGATAATGAAGAGCGGGAAGATGTACCTCCCGCCGCTGAGCGAGGACGAGGCGCTCAAGTACAAGATACGCATCAAGATAGGCCTGATGATGGAGGCGCGCTGGAATCCCTGGGAGGAGGACAGCGACGACAATCGCCGCAAGGAGTCGACCAACATGAAGACGCTCTTTAAGGTGGCTGTGCTGAAGACTCATGTCCGTCTGCTGGACGACAGCGGGACGCTGAAGGCGGCGTGGGACAATCAGAACGGCTACGGCAAGGGCGAGGTGCTCAGGCTCATACAGGGCAGCTGGAAGACGGGCACGGAGGCCTCGCAGGCCGTATGCCGCTTAGAGTACTACGACAAGGACGACCCGTACGACGGCTCGGCAGTGGGCACGGGCGGCTGGGCCTACAATCGTCCCGCGATGGGCAGCCGCGGGACAGAGACGGGCAATCAGGAGAAGGCCAAGCTCGGAGCGTGGATGCAGAAGGCCGCCGACGGCGAATATATCAGTTATCCTGCCCAGGGCGGAAGGCTGGAGGTGGAGGTGATGAGCGGCATAGGCGGCGCCACGTGGGTGCACAAGAAGGGGCACAACAACAACTACTGGCGGCAGCTCACCGTGGAGAAGGGCGACTATAAGATGATCACCTGGCTGCTGATGAGCGGCATAAAGGTGGAGATCGTGAAGGGCGGGCTCAAGGCCGAGGACGCGGAGAGCGACGACATCGAGTACAGCGGGCGGATAGACGAGAATGCGAAGGAGAGCATCGACATCGACACTATCTGCGGCGACATGCGCTCGCCTCTGCCCACAGCGCGCGGACTCTATCTGCGGAGCTCGGACGGGCTGCCCATAGGCGAGATAGAGCGCGCCGGCCACACGGACATCGCCGAGAGGCTGCTGATAGGCACTCTGTGCTCGCAGTACGGCTCGCGGCACATCAAGCTCAGCGGCACGGCGAAGATGGGCGCAGGCTGGGGCGAGTGGACCAGATATGCCGACGGCGGGACACAGAGCGGGAAGACATTCCTGCTCACCTCCTCGGTCGAGGACCTCGCGGCGGACGAGAGCGAGATAGTAGTCAGGGAACTGAGCGCGGACGAGTATCAGGCAGCCGCCGCCGATACGAGCGATGAGGATGAGGACTAAAATTTAAGCAACTACAGCTATGACAAAGGAATACATGGCCTCTGAGCGATATGTCTCAAGGGTCAAAGGACAGGAAGTAAAGCAGCTCAAGGGAGTGGTGAGCGGCGGGAGCTGGGGCCGGACGCAGTACGTGCACATCAAGTATAGCGACGTGCCGGAGCCCCAGAGCACGGCCGACATGAAGGAGGACGGCGGGAAGTACATGGGGACATATACGGACTTTGAGCCGCAGGCCTCCGACGATCCGCATCGCTACACCTGGAGCAAGATAAAGGGCGAGACGCTGCTGACCCACATCGACCAGAAGGGCTTTGTGCGCAACGGCGCGGGCAGCATCACGCTCACGGCGTCCGTCTACAGCGAGAAGGAGGACGTCACGGCGCGCTATCTCACACAGCAGTTCTCCTGGATACGCACCAGCGACAACGAGGAGAGAGACGCGGCCTGGAACAAGGCGCACGAGGGCGTGGGGCGGCAGATAGTCCTGACGCACGAGGATGTGCACGGCGGCGCTGTCTTCGACTGCCTGCTGGAAGAATAGAGGCCGTTCAAAGGCCATTTGAACAGTGGTTGAACAGTGTTTGAAAGGCATTAGAATAACATTAGAAAGAGATTAATCAACATATTATTAACCAACAAAACTATCAAAACAATGGCAACAGTATTATCAAGAGGACAAATCACAATCGTTGACCTGCACGACGCACGTCAGATACAGGCCTACCTGAACGCAAGCCTCGGCTCGGCGCAGCAGTACAACCCCGACACGGGCATCTTCAGCCCCAACTACACCGCCTCCAGCACGCACAACGTGGTCACGGCCAGCATCTACGAGACGGGCAACAGCACCAACCGCATCGGGGCCGCGCAGAGCGTGACGTGGACCATCAACGGCACCGAATACACCGCCGGCACGACCAAGAACGGCTTCACGGCGGCCGCAGACAAGCTGACCATCAGCGTCAACATCACCAGCGGCAACTACTTCAACATCGTCTACAAGGCGAAGGTGCCCGACAGCATCACGGGGCAGCTCATCGACGTGATGGCCAACATGACCATCACCAAGAGCCAGAGCGCCGGCGCCCTCTTCAGCGTGGTCATCCAGCCGAATGCGGGGCAGATATTCGACCAGAATCACACCGCCGACCTGACGTGCACGGCCAAGTGCTTCCGCGGCGGCACAGAGGACAAGAGCGGCACGCAGTTCACCTGGCACAAGCTCGTGAACGGGGCCTGGGTGGATGTGGACACCGGCAGGGCCAGCGGCGCAACGCTCACCGTCAAGGCCGCCGATGTGCTCAACTTCCAGACCTACCGCGTCACGGCCGTGGACAGCGGCAACACCGCCTACGACTTCATCACCTTTGAGGACAAGACGGACCCCTATCAGATAGAGCTCTTCTGCCCCACCGGCTCTACGATAAAGAACACGCAGGGCGACACGAGGATCTACGCGAGGGTGTGGCAGAACAACACGATGATCGAGAGCGAGGAGACGGAGAGCACGGCCCAGAAGTTCACCTACACCTGGAGCAAGTATAACAGCGCGGGCACGAAGGACACCACCTGGAGCAAGACGGGCAACAGCATCACCGTGACCGCGTCGGAGATAACAGGCAAGGCTACCTTCATCTGCGAGCTCTCCAAGAAATAAACAAGGAGAGAAAAAATTCTCATACGATGGGACGAAAGGGCCCTCTCATGCTCCGCGAGGGCGACATGCGAGGGCCCGAATTCTCAAGGCACATAAAAAAATTTAGATGCGCATGAGAAAAAATTTAGATGCGCATGAGAAAAAATTTAGATGCGCATCTGATTTACCGCTCATACGCATGAGATTTTTTCCTCCTTCTCATTCCGTAAAACGGCCTGCGGGGAGACGCTCCGCAGGCCGCGGAGGGAGGAGAGAAGATTAATCACAATAAAACTGAGAATCATGAGCATATTAGCAAGAGGACAGATAACAATCACGGGAATAAAAGACGGAACAGCCTATCAGCCCAACCGCCTCAAGGGGGCTAATACGGCGCTGCAAAGCTCGGCGTACCTGATGGGCGTATACTACTGGGACGGGCTGCCGAGCGTCGGGGAGCAGCTGACTCTAACCGTGCGCTACAAGACGGCCTCGCCCGACACGGGCATCAAGGTATTCAGCGACGAGGGCTTCAAGATAGCCGCGGTGCTGCCGGCCTCGACGGAGGAGACGACGGCAAAGGTCTCATTCGTCTACGCACAGGATACGGCGCACGTGAGCGCGAAATTCTCATTCTTCCACATGGCTCCCTCTACGACCTACGCGTCGGGCTCTAAGGTGCTGTGGGCCGTGGTGACGAAAGGCGAAGAGGGCGTGCAGGCGTGGGTGCCCGCGGCCTCCGAGATGAAAGGCACGACGGGGCCGCAGGGGCCTAAGGGCGACAAGGGAGCTACCGGCGCGACGGGGCCGCAAGGGCCTAAGGGCGACACGGGCGCGACAGGCGCGACGGGGCCGCAGGGGCCGAAGGGCGATAAGGGCGCGACGGGGCCGCAAGGGCCTAAGGGCGACACGGGCGCGACAGGCGCGGCCGCTATTCAGTACGAGCTGGTGCCCGTGTCGGAGGATCTGCACGTGGAGCAGAGCACGAGCGGGGATTATACGGCGTGGTTCGTCAAGGGCAAGCTTCAGTACAAGATAGCCGTGACGGAGGGCGCAACGCGCACCGTGCAGGAGCCTTCGTCAACGCTCTACTGGCGGGCAAAGAGTGCGAATTCTACCTCCTGGAGCAACAAGGCGACCGCCGGCGCGACGTGGCCCACGAGCGGCTGGCTATGCCGGCGCTCCCCCTCAACGGGCGGGCCGTGGAGCAGCTGGGGCATAGACGAGAGCAAATATGCCAACGTCGAACTCATGCTCGTCAAGAACGGCAGCACCGTGACGGTGGCCTCCAAACTGGTAAATGTGACCATAGAGCCCGACGCGTGGATAGACGTCAGCAGCACAAGCGCAAGCCTCAACGCCTGGGCCACCGGGGCGCGGGCCAAGGTGGAGGCCGCCGTGCAATACGACAAGACGACGGGCCGCGTGACGAGCGCCGTCAAGGTCTCCGGCGACCAGATAGACTTCGAGGGCGCAGTGACGGCCAACAAGGACTTCAAAATAGACACTTGGGGCAACGTGATGACGGGCGTGCAGAACGGTATCACCACGGCCGAGTATATCGTGGAGGACAGGAGCAATCTCGTCTTCGACCGCGATGCTAAGGTCTACCTCCCCAACGACCCCGAATTCATCGGGCGGCGCGTGCTCATCTTCGCCCTGCCAAAGTGCGACAGCTCCGGATATATATATAATGTATCGGGCGCCCTGACCTCCAGCGCCAGCATCACCTCCACGGCCAAGGTGCAGATAGAGACGGCCCGCGTGCTGACACGCTGGCTCTACGGCGACGGCGAGGTCATCACTTTCGGCAATCCTGACGATATGACTACCTGCGACAGCTCGAAGCGCAGGAACATCCGCAGCGCGCTGGTCGGCACACAGTTCTTCCCCGGCAACAGCATATTCACCCGCGACAGCCACGCGAGCTATCCGAGGCAGCTGAACCTCCAGTGCGGCTATGTGGAACTGCTGGGCGTGCCCTACGCGGTGAGCAACACGTATCGCATCAAGGAGTACGTCGAGGCCGGCACTAAGTACAGCGTGCACATGAAGCGCGACGAGACGGGCCGCATACAGGACGACGACGCGGTGAACGGCCTCATCGCCCAGACCAGCACAACGGAGGCGGACAGCGTCAAGTATGTCGAGGGCGTGAGCAATGGGACGCAGTGGGAAAAGGTGCCCTATCTGACCCGCTGGACCATCATCAACTCGCAGGCCAAGAGCTTCACCCCCACGGCCTGAGCCCGCCGCCTGCCGGTTCGGGGCGACTATTGTTCGGCCCGCCTGCTGGTTCGGGGTGACTATTGTGGCTTATGTGTGATTAGGGAGGTGATTAGAGATGAGATTAGAGATTGATAATAGACGGAGGAAAATTTCAATCAAATTTTATACGCTTGGTTTTGGGATTTTATACGCTTCGTTTTGGAAAATAGTTACGTTTCGTTTTACGGATTATACGAGTAAAATCACATTTGAGGTATTTCAAATCGTCTCAAACATAATTTTGGCCTTCCGGGAGCGCTGATTTACACGTACTTACAAGGGGTACAAAACGGCCCATTGGAGGCGCCGCAAGAGTGGGCGGGGCTATCGTTATGCGCGGGAAAGATATCCTATAATATACGTCCTCAATCTCCGGCCCCGCCGGGATAAATTTGCTGTCCGTAACAATAGCCTTTTACCCCGTTATTTGAAAAGGCATCCGCCACTTCTCAAAAAAACTTCCGCACAACCCGAAAATTACATTTGAGACGAGTAAAATTACATTTGAGGTATTTCAACTCGTCTCAAACATAATTTTGGCCTTCATCTGGGCACTGATTTCCACATAGTTACAAGGGGCAGAAAATCGCCTCTATGTCGTCGGTTAGCGCCTTCAGATTGTATACTGCCGGAGCATACGGACATATTTCCCTTTTTCAGGAAACATCGTGTATGCATTTCTCAAAAATCCTCCCGCATATGCGAGAAGGTTTTTCGTGGGTGAATTTATAGCGGCGTGGCATAAGAGCGGCAACTTGCATAAGAGGCAATCATAAACCGAACAAGTAGTACCCTCAATGCGACTGCAGTGAACTATCCAACGCGGGCGGATGAAACAAAATCGCATGCTCACTCCCGGGTTTTATTGGCAGAACAAGAGAATTTGTAGCACATTTCAGAAACAAATTGTTTATCTTTGCAAATAATCTGTTAAAGATAATTGTATATCATCCAGTAGACTGCCAGCGAAACGAAAACGATATAACGTGCCGGCCGCTATGCCTTGCCGAAGAAGCGACATGAAGTCAGTTCGCCTGCACCATGACATGCGCCAAGAAGAAACGCATTAGAAACGAACAGAACAACAATAAAATAAAGTATGAAAAGTAGCAATCTCAAAAGCATCCTCATCGCATTAGGATGCCTGCTCACAATGTGCATGGCCTCGGCCAAGACGTACCAATTATCATCCCCCAATGGCGGTCTGACGTTGACCGTGGAGGACAACAACAAGGCCATCAACCTCACGACCACTTATAAAGGGCAACCGCTGTTCGCCGTCAACGACCTGGGGCTGAACATCAAGGGATACGACTCCAAAGCTCTGCGCACCATCGTCTCCTGCAAGAAGAGCGCAGTGAAACAGGCCGCTGCGACCAGCGCATTCGGTAAGAAATACACGCAAGACGCGTATTCCAAAATGCTGCTGCGGCTCAAAGGCAACCTCGTGCTTGAGATCAGATTGTCCGACTATGCAGTGGCATACCGGTTTGTCGGCAGCGCCAAGCGTGATGTAGAGGTGGAGGACGAGCGATTCTGCTTCCAGCCCCTCACCTCTTTCACCGCTCACGTGCAGGAAACCGGAGGATTCGGTACATCCTACGAAGAGCGATATCTGCATATGGACGCCGCCGAGTGGATGGGCAAGAGCAAAATGGCTACCACTCCCCTGCTGCTGAGCGGCAAGGACGGCAGCAATATCAATGTGCTGATAGCCGAGACCGCCGTACTCGACTATCCGCGCATGTTCTACAAGGGCAGCAACATCGACGGTAAGGAATGCATCACAGGCACCTTCCCCAAGGCTATGCTCAAATGGGATGACAATGGCGACCGTGGTCTGAAAATCACGCAGGAGGCCGACTACATCGCAAAGACTTACGGCAACAGGGCATTCCCCTGGAGGTATTTCGTAGTGGGCGATGCCCGTGAAATATTGGCCCAGGATGAGGCACAACAGCTTGCAGAGCCGAACGCCATCGGCAATGCCTCGTGGGTTCGCCCGGGCAAGGTAGCGTGGGACTGGTGGAACGGCAACATTCCTTACGGCCCTGATGTGAAATTCCAGGCCGGCTGCAACACCGATACATATAAATATAATATAGATTTCGCTTCGAAATTCGGTATAGAATATATTCTGCTGGACGAAGGCTGGGCGAAGAACACCACCGATCCCTTTACTCCCAATGACGATCTCAATCTGAAAGAGGTGATAGACTACGGCAAGAGCAAGGGCGTAGGCGTATTCCTCTGGCTCACCTGGCAATGCGTCGAGCACCATCCCGACCTCTTCAAACAATTCAGCAACTGGGGTGTGGCCGGCGTGAAAATTGATTTTATGGACCATAGCGATCAGTGGATGGTCAATTTCTACGAGCGCACGGCCAAGGCTGCAGCGGAGCATCATCTGATGGTCGACTTCCACGGATCGTTCACGCCGTCGGGACTGGAATACAAATATCCCAACCTGCTCTCTTACGAAGGAGTGCTCGGACTGGAGCAGATGGGCGGATGCAAACCGGCCAACATTCTTTACCTGCCGTTCATCCGCAACGCGGTGGGAGCAATGGACTTCACGCCAGGCGCCATGATCAACATGCAGCCCGACTGCTACTATTCCATCCGTCCCAACTCGGCCTCGATGGGCACACGATGCTTCAACATGGCCCAGTATGTGATCTTTAAGAGCCGGCTGCAGATGCTGGCCGACAATCCCGTACAATATTACAAGAATGAGGAGTGCGGCCGGTTTATAGCATCGGTGCCCGTGCAGTGGGACGAGACCCGCGTGCTCGATGCAACGGTCGGGAAGAAAATGGTTATAGCCCGCAGAGACGGTAAGCGGTGGTTCGTCGGCGCCATGCGCGACGGAGAAGACAAGACAGACCACTACACTCTGGATCTGAGCTTTCTGCCAGCTGGGAAGAACTATCAGATGAAGCTCTTCTATGACGGAGCAAACGCCTCGAGGCAGGCCATGGACTATGCCACGAAGACGATGACCGTCAACAACAGCACGAAGATCGACTGCCCGATGGTCCGCAACGGCGGCTTCGCAGCAGTGATAGAATAAGAGGAACCTGATTGGCTTGGTGGTACAAAAGCCCTGTTTCGTAGATGATAAGAGGTAAGATCCTATTACCAAGATGCCAAAAGATAACTGTCGAAACGACCATCGTAGTACCAGGGCACCGCTAATGAGACGAGAAGGCCCTCTACGCCTTTATATCAATGCGCTCATGATATTATAAACTATAGATGAAGAAGGAACAACTGATAATGCAAGGCGCGCTTGCCTTGCTGGCTTTTCTGCTTCTGCCCCGGGCTGCATGCAGGCTCAGGAACTGACACCGGCAACGACGCCAAACAAGTGTCAACAGAATTTGATAGACCGCGGTTACGGCATGTTTATTCACTTCGGCCCAACACGTTTAAGGATGTTGAGTGGTCGGACGGCTCGATACCCGCCACGGCGTACAACCCCACAAAGCTCGACTGCGACCAATGGGTAAGGGTAGCCCGCGACGCCGGATTCCGCTACGTCCTGCTAGTGACCAAGCACCATGACGGCTTCTGTATGTGGGACAGCAAATATACCACCTACGACGTAGCCTCATCCCCCGTGAAAACCGATGTAGTGGGTGCCGTGGCTAAGGCTTGCAAGAAGCATGGCCTCAAGTTCGCCATATACTATTCGCTTTGGGACCGCTCAGCTCCCTCCTACAAGGACAAGAACCCCAAAAAGTATACAGACTATATGTGCAAGCAACTCACCGAACTGCTCACCGGCTATGGAGAAGTCTGCGAGTTATGGCTCGACGGCGAATGGGATCGCAAGGTAGAAGATTGGGACATTCCCAGAGTATATAAACTGGTAAAGAAACTTCAGCCTCATTGTGCCGTTGGCATCAATCATACAATAGTGCTTAATGAGAAGAACCGACGTTACGCGCCACCCGACTCTATGGTGGTAGACAACAAGTATTTTTTCCAATGCTTCCCCAGCGACTTCCGGCTTTGGGACCCGAAAATTGATAACAAAGCTGACAAGAAGCAGTATATTCATAACGGCAAATCTTACTATCTGCCCTTCGAGCATACCATCTGCATCAGCAAACGCTGGACATGGTTTGAGAAGAGCACACCTATGCCCATGAGGGATCTGGATGAGCTCGAAGAATTATTCTACTGGAGCACTGACAATCATAATAGTCTCGTGGTAGACATTCCGCCAGACCGAACAGGTCGCATACGCGAGAATGTGGCTAACACCATCATCAGTCTCGGACAAAGGCTGCACCTCCAGCCGGGCAAGCCATTGCCGCGCAACGGAAAATTTATTTCGATTAACTCTCCGGCCGAGGCCACATCGGTGTGGAACAACGACCTTCAGCACTATGGTGCACAGAAGGCTGTGGACGGAGGAATGGACAGCCGCTGGGCTTCTGTCGACACTCTGGCCACTCTTACTGTGAGCCTGGACTCCGGAAAGGCTTTTAATAAGATAGCTATCTATGAATATCAAGACGTGACCGACGGCGGCGACGGATTCTCGACTGCACGTCGCAACAGGATTCAGGCCCATACCATTGACGTATACAAAAACGGAGAGTGGCTACCCATATATGTCGGCGACGAACCGATGGGAGATTGCAAAGTCATCCGTTTTCCCTATTCATACAAAGCCTCTAAGATTCGCCTGCATGTGACCAAAGCTCTGGCGCCGCCTTCTATCTACGAATTCAATGTAATAGATATGAATGACCGTTCCTGACTTCGTCCAAGCAATCGCATCAGGACATAGAAAAAACAGGACGACCGCGATAAACAATAAAGTCATGTGACACACGCAAAAGTCTGACAAAAAGCTATGTTAGATTTTGGGCTTTCAGGTCATTTATGTAACTTTGTAAAGAGAATGTTTTAAAACATTACATATAATCGGTTTTTATGAAGAGACTTGTATTACTGGCAATAACCTTATTGCTGACCTCGAACATTTTTGCAGACGACCACACGCAGTACGTCAACCCGTTTATCGGCACCCAGACGGACGCGACCGGCGCTCTGTCCGGTTCCACATTTCCCGGGGCCTGCGTGCCTTTCGGGCTCGTCCAGCTGTGCCCCGAGACCGAATATTACGTGACCTGGGATCCGTGCTCGGGCTACGACTATAACAAGAACACCATCTACGGCATCACACATACCCACCTCAGCGGCACGGGCTGCACCGACCTCTTCGATGTCTCACTCATGCCAACGACCACGGCGCTGACGCCCGATTTCATCTCCCACTACCGCTACTCCTCCACTTTCTCCCACGAGCAGGAGGGCGCGGAGCCGGGCTACTACTGGGTCAACCTGCTCACGCCTGGCGTCAAGGTGGAGCTCACTGCCACAGCCCACGCCGGCATACACTGCTACACATTCCCCGCGGGCAAGCCTAAGAACGTCGTGGTGGACCTCGCCAAAATGACCAAGGGCGACCGTGTGATACAGGGCCAGATGAAGATCGTCGACGACCACACCATCGTGGGCTACCGCCTCCACACAGGATGGGCCAAGCTGCGCCGCGTGTACTTCCGCATCGAGTTCTCCGAGCCGTTCACACACCACACCATGATGGACGCCACGCGCAACTATGCCTCGACCGACATTGCCAACGGCAGCGACCTGCGCCTCGGACTGGAGTTTAAGGGCAGCGGAGGCACGCTCATGGCCAAGGCGGCGCTCTCGACCGTCGACTCGGAAGGCGCCGACCGCAACTTCCGCGCCGAGGCCGCATCCTGGGATTTCAACGCCTATCGCAAGGCCGCTCACGACCAGTGGGAGAAACGCCTCGCGCAGATAGACATCGACGGCACTCCCGAGCAGAAACGCATCTTCTATACCGGGCTTTATCACAACTATGTGCAGCCAAACATCATGAACGACGTCGACGGCCGCTATGTCACCACAACCTATGAAGTGAAGCAGTTGCCCAAGGGGCAGAACTACTACTCCACCTTCTCGCTGTGGGACACATTCCGCGCCACGCAGCCGCTCTACAACCTGCTCGACCCGCAGATGACGGCTCAGCTGGTCAACGCCATGATCATCCACCAGCAGTCGTACGGCTACCTGCCCATCTGGGATCTTTGGGGTCAGGACAACTACTGTATGATAGGCAATCACGCTATGCCCGTCCTCGCCCGCGCCGTGCTCACCGGAATCCCCGGCGTCGACCCGCAGGCAGCGCTCAGAGCCATGGTGGAGAGCAGCACCCGCTCGCACCTCAATTCGCCGTTTGAGATATGGGAGAAATACGGCTACATGCCCGAACCGCTGCAGACACAGTCGGTCTCGATAACGCTCGAGCAGGCCTTCGACGACTGGTGTGTATATGCCGTGGCCCAAAAGCTCGGCCGCGCAGACATCGCAGACCGCTTCTACAAGCGGAGCGAATACTACCGCAACCTCTTCGACCCGTCGATAGGCTTCTTCGCGCCCAAGGACGAGAAGGGCAACTGGATAAGGCCCTTCGACCCATACAAATACGGGGCTAACGGAGGCAACCCGTTCACCGAGGGCAACGCCTGGCAGTATATGTGGTTTGTGCCGCAGAACCCGCAGGGCCTGATTTCTCTCTTCGGCAGCAGGGACAAGTTTATCAAAAAGCTCGACCAGAATTTCAACGACAGCACACGCCCCTCGGACATCAACGGCAACGCTTCAGGATTTATAGGACAATACGCCCACGGCAACGAGCCCTCCCACCACACGGCCTACCTCTACACCTTCGCAGGCCGCCCCGACAAGACGCAGGAGATGGTGGCGAAGATACGCTCCAAGTTCTACAACGACAAACCGTACGGCTATGCGGGCAACGACGATTGCGGCCAGATGTCGGCGTGGTACATCTTCTCCTCGCTCGGCTTCTACCCCTTCAACGCCGGCAGCAATGATTTCGTCATCGGCACGCCTCTGTTCAACAATGCGACGATCCACCTCGCAAACGGGAAGACATTCGCGATCAGGGCGCCCCACAAGACGGACAAGGACATCTATGTCAGGAGCGTGAAGCTTAACGGCAAAGCCATCAAGGACTGGAAGCTGACCCAGCAGCAGATCATGAACGGAGGCACGCTCGAATTTAAGATGAGTGCGAAGAGATAAATTCGTATGATAAAGATCATTGCCATACTGGCCCTGTATCTGTCCTGCCTGACCATCGGCGCCGTCAACAATAATAAAGGCCTCAGCTGTAGTCAGGCCCGCAAAGCCACGCAGGAGATCGTAGCTGCCTGGCACAAGGCGGAGAAAGCGCGGCTGGCATACATCATCGCCGATCAGGCCGTGCGCTATGACTCGCTGACCATGCCCATCCACTGGCAGACATTCGGTGAGAAACCGGCAGACGGGCGCTCGCTGTACATCTCGCTTCATGGCGGCGGCAATGTGCCTAAGGACATCAACGACAGCCAGTGGCGCAATCAGTGGCGGCTCTATACTCCGCATGAGGGCGTCTACCTCTGTCCCCGCGCGCCCTACAACGACTGGGACATGCACTGCAAGCCCCTTACCGACGGATGCTACAGAGATCTCATAAACTTCTGTGTGGACTACATGGACGTCAACCCCGACAAGGTGTACATCATGGGATATTCCGCCGGAGGCGACGGCGTCTGGCGCCTCGCCCCGCGCATGGCCGACACCTGGGCGGCGGCGTCGATGATGGCCGGACATCCGGGAGACGTGAGCATGGTGAACCTGAGGAACACCCCTTTCATGATATGGTGCGGGGAGCTCGACAGCGCTTACAACAGGAACATTCTCGATGCGCAGCACATAGCCACGCTCGACTCGCTGCAGCGTCAGGACCCGGGCGGATATATCCATTACGGACAGATTGTGAAAGGCAAGCCCCACTGGATGGACCGCGTGGACACGATGGCCGTGGAATGGATGGCTAAATACCGCCGCAACCCCTACCCACAAAAAGTAGTCTGGCGGCAGGAGGAAGTGTGCAAGCCCGCGTTCTACTGGCTGCGCATCGACAGCGCACAGATAAAGCGCGGCAAAGAGGTAGTGGTCTCTTACAGCGGGGACAACACCATTAACATCGAGCGGTGCGACTACCCGACGCTGACGATCTGCCTCAACGACACGATGATGGATCTCGACAGGCCGGTAACAGTAGTCTATCAGGGGCGCACGCTCTTTAAAGGCTTGGTGAAGCGTACACGCGGGAACATCGAGAGCAACCTCCGTCTGCGGTGCGACGAGCGCTATGCCTTCCCCGCCGAGGTGACAGTGAAGCTGTAGACGACAATACTGCGACAGACATCTGATACGACATACGGCCTGCGCCATCTTTCTCAGAAGAGAGGGCGCAGGCCGTATTGATTATGCTGAGTGCACATACTCACTCATCTCTTATAATTTCACTCTCCGATAAAAGTCAGGTGGAGCACAATCACACGCTTCGCGCAGCGATGTTATGGTGTGTGATATAGCAGGCAAAAGTAAGAAGGGAATGAGCGCAATCAAAAAAGTTAGGCCCACTGATGTTGGCCTAACTTCATCTTTGTTGGGATACCCGGATTCGAACCAGGAAAAACAGGACCAGAATCTGTTGTGTTACCATTACACCATATCCCAAACTATTCGAAGCTCCTCCAGAGCCTCAGGACATCGTCCTTGTTTCTGAGTGCAAAGGTACAGCTCTTTTTCGAATGAGCAAAATAATATGGCAGAAAATTTACAGGTACATCCGAATTTTTAGATTTTTGATTTCTTTCTACCTATTTACGAAAATAACGATGGAGTATATCAGAATAAAAATCTACCTTTGCAAATAAATTTGATTGAATGGACGATACACAAAAGCTTCTGAAAAGTATTATCGACGGCATACAGGACAAGAAGGGCAAGGACATAGTGGTAGCAGACATGAGCAAGATAAACACTGGCGTGTGCAACTACTTCGTGATATGTCAGGCCACAACGGCCAATCAGACAACGGCCATAGCCCGCTCCGTGGGTGACAAGGTCAGGGAGCAGTGCGACACGAAACCGTTTTCCACTTCAGGCATAGAGAACGGCCTGTGGATAGCGATGGACTACGGCGACATCTTCGTGCACATCTTCCAGCCCGAGGAGAGAGCGTTCTACGACTTGGAGCACTTGTGGGCTGACGCTACACTTACATCCATTCCCAACATTGACTAACAGAAAGAGATGAATCAGAGAAATAATATGCAGAGGCCACCGCAGCAGAACATGCCCAAGTTCAACCTCAACTGGGTATACGCTATTATAATAGGCGTGCTGCTGGTGCTGTTTTTCACCGGCGGAGGTGGCACAGGCGTAGACAAAAACGTATCCTACTCCGTCTTCACGCAATACCTCTCCAGGGGCTACGCCCACCGTCTTGAGGTGAACAAGAGCGACGGTACGCTCAAGATGTTTGTCGAAGGGAAGCACATACAGGACGTCTTCCACGAGACCTCGAAAGAGACCGGTAAGAACCCGACAGTATCCACTACTTACGGCTCGCTCGACAAACTGCAGGAGCGGCTGGACGCCGAGACCAAGGCCGGCCACTTCAAGGGGACTGTGACCTATGTTCAGGACTCCAACATGATGTGGAACATCATCCTCAACATCCTACCCATACTTCTGTTCATCGGCCTGTGGCTCTACTTCATGCGGCGCATGGGTAGCGGCGGCGGTAACGGCGGCGTGTTCAGCGTGGGCAAGAGCAAGGCCCAGCTCTTCGAGAAGCAGCAGGGCAAACAGCACGTCACGTTCAAGGACGTTGCCGGTCAGGAAGGCGCCAAGCGCGAGGTGCAGGAGATAGTGGACTTTCTTAAGAATCCCAAGAAATACACGGATCTGGGCGGCAAGATACCCCGCGGAGCGCTGCTTGTCGGCCCTCCGGGCACAGGCAAGACGCTGCTGGCCAAAGCTGTGGCCGGCGAGGCAGACGTGCCGTTCTTCTCCATCTCGGGCAGTGATTTCGTCGAGATGTTCGTGGGCGTGGGCGCCAGCCGCGTGCGCGATCTGTTCCGCCAGGCCAAGGAGAAAGCTCCCTCCATCATCTTTATCGATGAGATAGACGCTGTGGGCCGCGCCCGCGGCAAGAACCCGTCGATGGGCGGCAACGACGAGCGCGAGAACACGCTCAATCAGCTGCTCACCGAGATGGACGGATTCAGCCCCAACAGCGGCGTGATCGTATTGGCCGCCACCAACCGCGTGGACATCCTCGACAAGGCTCTGCTGCGTGCGGGCCGCTTCGACCGCCAGATACACGTAGACCTCCCCGACCTCGGCGAGAGAAAAGCCATATTCCTGGTGCACATGAGGCCGCTTAAGATGGACAACACGGTCGACGTCGACCTGATGGCCCGCCAGACTCCGGGATTCTCGGGCGCCGACATAGCCAATGTCTGCAACGAGGCCGCGCTCATCGCCGCCCGCCACAACAAGAAGTCGATCGGCATGCAGGACTTCCTCGAC
>Ga0256406_1001534_pt1 | contig 36617 bp, 31 predicted proteins | sample RumenRJG_03DNA_FD_185986 | JGI IMG/M metagenome (GOLD analysis project Ga0256406, IMG submission 185986) | Bovine rumen microbial communities from Lethbridge, Alberta, Canada - RJG_03 | ecosystem: Host-associated > Mammals > Digestive system > Stomach > Rumen | place: Canada: Alberta | collected...
CCGGTCGCGGTGTTGACGATGAGAAGAACTTTACCTTCGTAATCTTTCAAAGAGACTTCCTGTCCCTTCTGATCGACGACTTTGAAATCATAAATACTTGCCATTGTTACTGTTTTCTCCTTTGGGTGCCTCTAAAGTAGCACAAAGCCGAAATCGAATAAAGTTATATGCCTCTAACCGAATGCGAATTTATCCATTCCTTCAAAAGAGGATCGGACCTAGAGGCTACACTTCCGGGGATAGGAAGAGGAGAAAGGATAGTAGCGCCTTTGGCTTTATGCCTTAAAAAAGACATCGAAGCTCCTAAGCCACTTCCTTCGTGGGTGACAAAAGGATAAATAGAGATACCTTCTAAAGAATCATAGGAATCTAAGAAAGTGAGAATCGGCATCGGCATCGTCTCCCAATAGATCGGATATCCGAGATAGACGATATTTCCTTTTTCTAATTCCGGAAGAGGAGTGAGGATAGCCGGTCTTTTATCGGCTTCCTGATCCTTCTTAGCTTCTTCGGTGCAGGTGATGTAATCGGTAGAATAAGGATGGACCATGCGGATAGAGAAGAGCTCTCCTTTCGTGAGAGAGCGAATCTTTTCTGCGACGATCTCGGTATTCCCTTTTTCGAGATTCTTGATTCCGCCATCCACCCAGTTACCGCCGGCTCTTGAAAAATAGATGATCCATGTTCTCATGTCTTTTTCCTCAGAAGGTAGGATAGCAGAAAAAGAAGAAGATGTCTCTTTCTCAATCAGAAAGCCGAAGAAAAAGGAACAGGAAAAAGAGAATGTAAGAGGTTTCTTAAAAAGAAAAAGAAAAGAAACAAAAACGATAAATCATCAAGAAAAGGAATCAAAACAAAGGAATAAATTCCTGATTTTAGGGAAAAAACATAATTTTATAGAAAATAGGAATCTGCTCTTCTTTTTGAAATGCTTTGCAATCTTCTCCTTTGCTTGGTATCTTAAAAGGCGTCGAACGATCGAATAGAGGAGCAGCTACATCAGAGTAGCCTAGGCCATAGGTCAATGGGGTCTAGGGGAAAGGTAAGAGCTGCCGAAACCTGCTTGAGTACTATCGACCTAGGAAAAAGCTGAGTTGGGACGTAAGGAAATACCCTACGTACTCTCAAAGCGGATTTGCGCTTTGTTGGCACTATTGATACGTGGGTCCTTAATCTTCCTAGGGTGAAGTCAGGGTCGCGCATTCATAGAGTGCGATCCTAAGACAACACATCTAGAAAGGGGGACATTTTTTTATGTCACACACTCGTCGTATCGTTTCTGCCGTTCTTTTTTCGTCTCTGTTTCTGTTAGGTTCCTGCGGAGGAAGCAAGATTTCCAATGACACGATGGTCATCGGATTAGAGTGCGATTATGCTCCGTTCAACTGGACCGAAACCAGTAGCAATGACAATACTCTTCCGATTTCCAATGCCACCGGTTTTGCCGATGGTTACGATATCCAGATTGCCAAGCGCTTATCTACCATCACCGGAAAGCAAGTCAAGATCGTCAAGGAAGTCTGGGATTCTCTGATTCCGGATATCCAGAATGACACCATCAATATGATTATCGCCGGTATGACCGATACCGAAGAAAGAAGACAGTCGATCGACTTCACCGATGAATATTACCGTTCCGAAGTCGTTCTTCTTTCGAAGAAGGCTGTTGCCGACGAATATACCGGAAGAACTTTAGGAACTTCCGACTTATCGACTTTATTCAGCACCAAGAACGTGGTTTCGCAGGCCGATACCGTCGAAGACGATATCATCAATAACTTCGTCACTTCCTATGGTTGCAAGCATGCAGCGGCTACCGAGACCTATTCTCTTGCTGCCGTCGATGTCCAGAACGGAAGTGCGGATTTCCTCGTTGTCGAATATCCGGTCGCTCAGTCCTATGTCGCTTCCATGGATGGTTTAGGTATCATCCATCTCGATCAGGCGGTCTTAGGGGTCGATCTTTCCCAGCTCGGTGTCTCCATCGGTATCAAGAAGGGAAACAGCGAACTCAAGACGGCTCTCAATTCCGCTTTAGCCCAGATTACCAGTGAAGAACGCAATACGCTGATGACTGCCGCCGTCGAACGTTCCTCCAACAATTAGTTTCTGACTTATGAATACAGGGGATATTTCAAGTCTGCTTCAGAACTATTGGAGACTCTATCTCAATGGTACTTTAGCGACCATCGTCCTTTCGATTGTCGGAACTTTGGGAGGACTTTTCCTAGGAATCTTCCTCGCGTTCGGTAAAAAGCTCAAGACCAAAGGGGAACCGTGGTACCAACAGATCTGGAAGCGGCCTTTGAAAGTCCTCTGCCAGGCTTATTCGCTGGTGGTTCGTGGAACCCCGATGATGGTTCAGGCGATGATCTTCAAGTACGGCTGTCAGGGTGCCGGTCTCAACTGGAACAATGTCCTTCCGGGAGTCGACACCTGGAACGGCTGGATGATCGCCGGTCTTATCGTCATCACCTTCAATACCGCCGCCTATATGGGAGAAATCATTCAGGCAGGTCTCAATGGTGTCGACCGGGGACAGTTGGAAGGTGCAAAATCCTTAGGTATGAGTGATATGCAGACTCTTTTCCATGTCACTCTTCCCCAGGCGATCCGCAACTCCATCCCTACCATCGGTAACGAATGGATTGTCAACATCAAGGATTCCTCGGTTCTCAATGTCATCTCCGTCTCCGAACTTTACTGGCAGGCGCATTCGGCAGCCAGCAAGAACTATATGTATATGGCGACTTATCTCATCATCGCGGTCATCTATCTCACGTTGACTCTGATCACGACCGGTATTCTCAAGTTTGTCGAGTTCAAGATGGATGGAAAGAAAGCGAAGTTCTCTTTCAAGAACCTCTTCTTCCATTACCATGCCGAAGAGAAGAAAGACAGGAAGAAGGAGGAAGTGAAGTAATATGGCGATTCTGGAAGTAAAACACTTAGCCAAGAATTTCGATGATACCGTGGTTCTCCGCGATATCTCTTTCTCCGTCGAAAAAGGAGAGTGTGTCACGATCATCGGTTCTTCGGGAAGCGGAAAATCCACTCTCTTACGCTGCATCAATCTTCTGGAGACTCCGACCTCAGGGGAGATCGACTTCAACGGGCAGAACATCCTCAGCAAAGGTATCAATCAGAACCAGGTCCGCTCTAAGCTTTCGATGGTCTTCCAGTCCTTCAATCTCTTCAACAACATGGATGTCCTTGCTAACTGCATGATCGGTCAAGTCAAGGTTCTCCATAGGAAGAAAGCGGAAGCAGAGAAGATCGCTCTTGCCAACCTCGAAAAGGTTGGAATGAGCGATCGTATCCATTTCAAGATCCGCGATATCTCGGGCGGTCAGAAACAGCGTGTTGCGATTGCAAGAGCGCTATCGATGAACCCGGATATCATTCTCTTCGATGAACCGACTTCGGCTCTCGATCCCGAGATGGTTGGGGAAGTTCTCAAAGTCATGAAGGAACTTGCCGAACAGAAGACCACGATGGTCGTCGTCACCCATGAGATGTCCTTTGCGAAGAACGTCTCCGATGAAGTCATCTTCATGGATAAAGGGCTGATTGCGGAAAAAGGTACGCCGGAATATATCTTCGAACAGTCGAAGAACGAACGTCTTTCCGCTTTCCTCAACCGCGATTCCCGCTCTCCTGCTTTCCGTCCGCAGGATCCGCCTTCTCTTTCTTCTTCTACGCTGATCGGAGATTGAACCTGAACTGCTTCTTTGCTTCTTGCTTAGAAGCAGTTTTTTCTCGACGGGAATTTATCGGAAGAGAGCGTTTTCCTTTGTTCTCCTTATAGCAAGGCTTAAAATAGGTAACGCTATAAATAGAAGAGGAGAACAAGATGAAGAATCAGGAATATCGTAACGGACACTTTACCGGAGAAAGAGCTCTTTTCCGCTTGGATGATAGCCTTGTGGAGAATTCGCTTTTCGATGAAGGCGAATCTCCTTTGAAAGAGGGTAGAAACCTGACGGTAAGAAATGTTACTTTCGGCTATAAATATCCGCTTTGGTACGGAAAAGGACATACGGTCAAAAACTGTATTTTCCACGTCATGTCCCGTTCGGGTATCTGGTATACCGATGATTCCAGCTTTGAAAACTGCGATATCGAAGCCCCGAAGGAATTCCGCAGATGCAAGAATATCTCTCTGAAGAACATCAACTTCCACGATGCCCAGGAGACTCTTTGGACCTGTCAGGGTGTGAAGTTAGAGAACGTCAAAGCCAAGGGTGACTATTTCGGCATGAACAGCACCGATGTCGAAGCTGAGAACTTCGATTTACTTGGAAACTATCCTTTCGACGGTGGAAAGAACATCCATGTGAAGAATTCCCGCCTGATCTCCAAGGATGCTTTCTGGAACTGTGAGAATGTGACGTTGGAGAACTGTGTGATCGAAGGCGAGTACTTCGGCTGGAACTCGAAGAACATTACCCTTATCAACTGCACCATCACTTCGCATCAGGGTTTCTGTTATATGAAGGGCCTGAAACTTGTCAACTGCAAGATTCTCCCTACTTCGGATCTGATCTTTGAGTACTGCGAGAATGTCTCTATCGATGTTCCGACAAGCGACTTGGAATCGGTGAAGAATCCGATCTCCGGGGAGATCCATGCTCACTCCATCAAGGAGATGATCCGGGACGATGAAAGAATCGATCGCAGTAAGATCCATATCTTTGTCAAGGAAGGAAAGAACGAACATGAAATATGATTTTGAGACGGTGATCGATCGGCTCCATTCCGATTCGATCAAGTGGCATGTGAAAGAAAATGAACTTCCGATGTGGATTGCCGATATGGATTTCAAAGTCGCTCCGGAGATCATCGAAGCGATGGAAGAAAGAGTGAAACACGGTGTTTTCGGCTATTGCGAACCGGATGAGAACTGGAAAGATGCTTATGTCTCTTTCTATAAGGACCGCCATGCTCTTTCGATAAATAAAGACTGGCTTCTTTTCTCCGAAGGTGTCATTCCGACGATCTCTTCCTCGGTAAGAAAACTCACCTCGGTCGGCGATCAGGTCGTGGTTCTTTCTCCGGTCTATACCATCTTCTATAATTCGATTATCAATAACGGAAGAATCGTCCGTCAGGTACCTCTTCTTTTTAAAGACAACGCCTATTCCATCGATTGGAAAGGATTGGAAGAAGCTTTTAAGGAAGAGAAGACGACCCTGATGATTTTATGTAATCCCGCCAACCCGATTTCCAAGATCTGGACGAAAGAAGAACTCTCCAAGATCGGTTTTTTAGCCAGAAAGTACGGCGTTGTGGTTCTCTCCGATGAAATCCATGGGGAGATCACAAGACCCGGTACTTCCTATGTTCCGTATCTATCCGCGGATAAAGAGAATGCGAAGATGTCGGTGATCGCTGTTTCTCCGACGAAATGCTTCAATCTCGCTTCCCTTCATTCTTCCGCTGTGATTGTCCCGGACCTCGGACTCAGGAAAAGAGTCGACCGTCAGCTCAATACCGATGAGGTTGCAGAACCTTCGACTCTTGCTATCGTCGGAGCAGAGGCTGCTTTAAACGAAGGAAGAGCCTGGCTGGATGAGATGAGAGAGAAGGTGTTTGAAAACAGAGACGAAGCAAAGGAGTTCTTGACGAGGGAACTTCCGGAGGTGACTTTGGTCGATGGCAATGCTACCTATCTTCTTTGGCTGAATATCTCGAAAGTCGCTTCGGATTCTACGGAGTTACTGAATTATTTAAGAGAGAAGACCGGACTGATTCTTTCGGACGGGAAAGTCTACGGCGGAAACGGCTCCCATTTCTTACGTATGAATGTCGCCTGTCCGACTTCTCTTCTCGAAGATGGATTGGAAAGACTGAAAAAAGGTATCAAATCCTATCTTTCGGAAAAGAAGTAGATAAGCAATAAAAAGTCTATTGTCCGCTTTGACAACATTAGTCTCAGCGGATTTTTTTATTTGTTCTTCTCTGCCTTTTTCTTCTTCAGGACTTGGTAAAGGAAAACGGCATAGTGGATTAAGACGGTAGAGAGAATAACACCGCTGGCGATACCTAGAATCGTGAATCCGGCAATCTGGAAATTCGCAAAGAACAGATTGTCCTTCTGTTCTTCCAGATAAGCGAAAGTGTAGTAGATAGAACCGCCGGGATAAAAAGGAAGAAGAATGATCGAAAGAATCGAAATCGCGGGAGTCTTGGCAATACGGGCAAAAATCTCCGAATAGATACCGGCAATCAGAGCTAAAAGGAAACTCCAAAGGAAAGTAGGAAGAGGGAAAAGAGTCGAAAAAAGTACGTAGAAGACCGAAGCGATGCAGGATCCGGCTAAGGCTGCCAATATCATCTTTCCGTTCGCTTTGAAAAGAAGGGCGAAGGAAAGAGAACCTAAGAGGGCAACAAACATCGTGAGATACCAGGGATTGCTGCTTTCGGCACCGGAATCGGAGACATAAGGGAAAAGATAGATCGCTAGGACATAACCTAAAGAGATCATGACGACGGAAAGCAGAGATTCGATGAGCTTCAATAGACCGGATATCGTCTCTCCCAGGAAAAGGTCTCGGGCGGCGTTGGTGATATACATTCCCGGTATCACCAGCATGACGGTTCCGATCAATACCTTATCGAGATTGTGCCCGAAACCGAGGAAGACGAAGAGAATACCTAGACACCCAGTGACAAAGGTGACAAGGAATAGGTAGAGAAATTCATTGATATGGGGTTTGAGATAACGGTTCGCAAAAAACATCAGGATTCCCAGTACCGCGGAAGAGAGACCGTCAAGATAATCTCCGCCGAAGAACATCGCAAAAGAGAAACAGCAGAGCATATAGGCGAATAAGGAAATATACCAGGGGAAGGGTTTCGAGGAGAGAATCTCGGCGTGTTTCCTTTCGACTTCTTCAATCGAAAGGTGCTTCTCACAGGTCTCTCGGGATAAAGCGTTATATTGGGCGATCTTCGTAAAATCCGCATCGGTCTTCCCGACGCGCTTCATGACGGTATACGTCTTATTTTCAAACTTGGCCGAAACGGTGATCTGGGAAGTGATAGCAAAAACATCGGAGGATTGAGCCCCGAAGCTCTTCAGCATGCGGGTGATCGTATCCTCGACGCGGTGTACTTCCGCGCCCCGGATATACATCTCTTTACCGATTTGGGTGATTGTTTCTACGATGTGATCGTAATTCATAGTGTGATTTGGAAAAGGTGACGGAAGATATTTTAGACTAATTTCCTCTCTTTTGCGCAGAGGAAGAAAAAGGAAAGAAAACCCACTTCGGAGCCGAAGTTTCTATTCCGAAGCAATAATCTGCTTTATAAAACTCGATTTCTTCTCGGATTCCCTAATAAAAGTAAAAATAAGAGCTGTATTCTCATTTTTGACAAATTGCTGATTTTTCAGGAATGAAAGCGCTATAATCATCTCCGAGAAGGAGATTCTTGCATGAAATATGATGTGACCATCATCGGGGCCGGTATCACAGGATCCTGCATTGCTTTCGAACTGAGCAAGTACGATCTTTCGGTATTGGTTCTCGAAAAAGAGAACGATGTGTCGATGAAGACGACGAAAGCCAATTCCGCCATCATCCATGCCGGTTATGACCCGAAACCCGGTACGAAGATGGCAAGACTCAACGTCTTAGGTTCGAAGCTTACCAAAGAGAATGCGGCGTGGATGAATTTCCACTATAAGCAGATCGGTTCCTTGGTTATCGGAAACAAAGAAAAAGACGGGGAACTGATCGATGCTCTTTTTGACCGCGGTGTCAAAAACGGAGTCGAAGGATTAAAAGTCCTCAAGACGAGAGAAGAAATCGAAGCAATCGGAGAAAAGAATCTTGCTCCGGATGTCAACTATGCGCTTTTTGCACCGACTGCCGCTATCTGCTCTCCTTGGGAGATGGCGTTAGCCTATATTTCCAATGCGGTTGTTAACGGTGTCACTCTGAAACGCAATTGCCCGGTTACGGGAATCCATAAGGAAGGTGATACCTTCACTCTGAAGACGCCGGAAGGCGATTTTGAAAGTGAGTATGTCATCAACTGCGCCGGTGTCGATGCCGATGATGTCGACTCGATGGTTGAAAAGAAAGCTTTCACCATCAAGGCGGTGAAAGGCGAATATTACCTTTTAGATAAGGATCAGGGAGACTTGGTTCACCATGTCATTTTCCAGACTCCTTCCAAAGTCGGAAAAGGTGTCTTGGTCTCTCCGACGGTCCACGGAAACCTCATCGTCGGACCGAATGCTCAAGGGCATGACGATAAAGAAGAAGTCCGGAATACTTCAGCGGGCCTAGCCGATGTTAGAACCAAAGCCGTAAGAAGTGTTCCTTCCGTCAATTTCTTCGACAATGTCCGCAATTTCGCCGGTAACCGAGCGACCATTGAGGACTACGATGATTTCTATATCGAAGAAAGTAAGACCTGCCCTCATTTCCTCAATTTCGCCGGTATCAAATCCCCGGGTCTCTCTTCCGGTCCGGCTTTCGGAAAAGAAGCGGTCGTGATGCTGAAGAAAGATGGTCTTGTCTTCCATGAGAAAAAAGACTATAAGCGTTATTCGCTTCCGACCTTTGTCAAAGAGATGAAGGAAGAGGATAAGGAAAAACTCATCGCCACCAATCCGCATTACGCCCGTATCATCTGCCGCTGTGAGACGATCAGCGAAGGGGAGATCCTCGCTGCTTTGCATTCTCCGGTTCCGGCCACCACGATCGATGGCGTCAAACGCCGTACCAATGCCGGTATGGGACGCTGTCAAGGCGGCTTCTGCGGTCCGAAGGTCTTCGATATTCTCAAGGAAGAGCTTCATCTTCCCTTTGACCATATCTATCAGGACCGGGAAGGAAGTCAGGTCGTCGTTTCTCAGACAAAGGAGAACCGAGAATGAAAACATTACATGTCAACCTCCTGATCATCGGAGGCGGTCCGGCCGGGTTAGCGGCTGCCTATGGCGCTTATCAGGCGGGGGAAAGAGATATCCTCATCGTCGAAAGAGACAATCGTTTAGGCGGTATTCTCAATCAGTGTATCCATAACGGATTCGGTCTTCACCGGTTCAAAGAGGAGCTCTCCGGTCCGGAGTATGCCCAGCGTTATATCGATATGTTGAAAGATACTTCCGTCAATGTTCTTTCCGATACGATGGTGCTTGATCTCTCTTCGAATAAAGTAGCGACCATCTCCTCCTTTGAAAACGGCCTGATGAAAGTCGAAGCCAAGGCCGTCATCTTGGCGATGGGTTGCCGTGAGAGGAGCAGAGGAGCCATCTCGACTCCGGGAGATAGAGTTGCCGGTATCTATACCGCCGGTGCTGCTCAGAAATACTGCAACATCGATGGCTATCTTGTCGGTAAGAGAATCGTCATATTGGGTTCCGGGGATATCGGTCTTATCATGGCGAGACGTATGACGCTGGAAGGAGCCAAAGTCTTAGCCGATGTCGAGCTCTGCCCGTATTCGAACGGCTTAGCCCGCAATATCGCTCAGTGTCTCAACGATTTCGATATTCCGCTTTATCTTTCCTATACCGTCACCGATATCATCGCCGATAAAGACCATAAGAGAGTCAGCAAGGTCGTCATCTCCAAAGTCGATGAGAAGAGAAACCCGATTCCGGGAAGCGAGATCTCGTTTGATTGCGATACGCTTCTTCTCTCCGTCGGTCTGATTCCGGAAAACGAGCTTTCGAAGAAAGCCGGTGTCAGACTCGATCGGAGAACAAAAGGGGCCATCGTCAAAGATAACTTAGAGACATCGATCGAAGGTATCTTTGCCTGCGGCAATGTCCTACAGGTCCATGATCTTGTCGATAATGTTTCGGCCGAAGGCGAAAAAGCAGGGCGCAGTGCTGCCGAATATATCAAGGAAGGAGAGAAAGTTTCCGCTACCGTCTCTTCTCTTCCGGGAGAGGGTTTAGGTTATCTCTGCCCGCAGATACTGAGAAAAGAGGGAAGCGAAGAGAATGTCGATCTCTTCTTCCGTGTCCGCACTCCTCTTAAGCAGAGTGTTTTAGAAGTCTATGGAGACGGAAAACTGCTGAAGAGAATTCCGAAGATCCGTCTTGTTCCTTCGGAGATGGAATCCGTGAGGCTGAAAAGAAGCGAGCTAGCGGGACTGAAAGAAGTCTCGGTCGTCGCTAAGGAGGTAACCAGATGATCAAGAAATTCATCTGCATCCAGTGTCCGAGAGGCTGTCATCTTGAAGTCGATACGGAGACTCTGAAAGTCACCGGAAATTCCTGCCCGAGAGGCGAAGCCTATGGAAGAAACGAAGTCACCCATCCTCTCCGCACTCTGACCTCGACGGTGAAGATCAAAGGCTCCGATATTCCCCGTTGCTCCGTGAGAACCTCTTCCCCGATTCCGAAGGAGAAGATGTTCGATGTGATGAGAGAACTCGATAAAGTGGAGCTAGAGGCACCGGTTGAGATCGGCGATATCGTGATCAAGAACGTCCTAGGGACAGGGAGCGATATCATCGTCACCAAGAAGATGAACAAGGTCGATTAGTTTCTGGTTTTTGATCCGCTGGGGAAATTCTTCAGCGGATTTTCTTTTCATTCTGTGAAAAAAGACGTATTCTTTCTCTGTCTAGGAAATACATATATATGAGCGAAGAAAAAGAAAACAAAATTACCCAGATCGGTTATAGCGGTATCGAAGAAGAGATGCAGAAATTCAATCCGGAGTATAAAAGACTGCCCCTGAAAGAGATTCAGTCTCTTTCTCCGGAAACCTATCAGCTTTACGGGACATTGCTCGATGACCATTTCACCTTGCTACTGAGAAGTGGAAGTCTGGATGCCGTCAAGAAAGCACAGGATTATCTTCTAAAACAAGGTTTTCCGGTGTTCGGGAATCAGGATACCTATGGTTTAGATAGGATAAGAAACTACTTCTTAAATAAGAATCTTCCCTTAAACGATGTCGAGATGACTCTGAAGAAAACCAAGGAATATCTCGGTATCGATGAGAAGAAAAGACAGGCGATAGGAAAGAATAAGGAAGGGGATTATTATTTCTATTTTCTACCTCTGAAAAAGGATGTGAAGACCTATTCCGATTTCAAGAAAGGCACCTACCTTGACACTCTCAATGTCTTTGCCAAAGACTCCCATCAGTCGATCGATCTCATCTTCGCTCAGCTCGATAATGTGGTCTACGGAGGATTGAAGCTTCCTGGTATCGCATCGATGGATTATTATTCCGCTTTCTTTGAAGCGGTCAATGTGCAGGTGTTGAGAGGAGATAAGAGGAATCTTTATATCGCTTCAAAGGTTCTTCAGGAACTGGCAAGTGAAGAAAAAGAAGTCTATGAGCTCGGTCTTTTCCAGATGTTCCTAGTCGATAAACCGATATTTGCCATCGATGAAACCGAGGAAATCTACCTCGATTTTCCGAACGAAGTCGACGAATCCTCTCTGAAATAAACGTTTCCGTCAACATTTTCCGCCTCTTTCGAGCCGAGAAGCTATAATAAGTTGGTTTTGTTGGGAACACTTTTCCCTTTAAGAATAGGAGATATCTTTTTATGCGTTACATGACCAGTGATGAAATCCGTGATACGTGGCTTCATTTCTTCCAGGAGCACGGCCACTATATCGAACCCTCCGCTTCTTTGATTCCGAATAACGATCCGACTCTTCTTTGGATCAATGCCGGTGTCGCTGCCCTGAAGAAGTACTTCGACGGTACTCTCACCCCGAAACACCGCCGTATCACCAATGCCCAGAAGTGCATCCGCACCAACGATATCGATAATGTCGGCCATACCGCCAGACATCACACCTTCTTCGAGATGCTCGGAAACTTCTCAATCGGCGATTACTTCCGCCCGGAAGTCATCCCGTGGGCGTATGAACTCCTCACCAGCGAGAAATACTACGGACTCGATCCGCATAAGCTTTATGTCACTTATTATCCGGATGATAAAGATACCCATGACCTCTGGGTCAAATGCGGTATCCCCGAAGAGAACATGGTCCCTTCGGTCAACAACTTCTGGGAGATCGGCGAAGGACCGTGCGGCCCGGATACCGAAATCAACTATGACCGCGGCGAAAAGTGGGATCCTGAGCATCTCGGACTCAAGCTTTTAAGAGACGATCTCGAGAACGACCGTTATATCGAATTATGGAATATCGTCTTCTCCCAGTTCAACTCGATGCCGGGTGTCCCAAGAAAGGACTATAAACCTCTTCCGCAGAAGAACATCGATACCGGTGCGGGTTTGGAACGTTTAGCCTGCATCATGCAGGGTACAGATACCAACTTCGAAACCGATCTTTTCATGCCTTATATCAAGGCGCTGGAAAAGAAGGCGAAGTATCCTTATGACGATGCCCATAAGTTGGCTTACCGCGTCATCGCCGATCACATCCGTTCCATCACTTTCGCTTTAGCCGATGGTGCGGTCTTCTCTAACGATGGCAGAGGTTATGTCTTAAAGAGACTCTTACGCCGTGCTTCCCGTTATGCGCAGACGATCGGTCTTCCGGCCGGAACGTTAGCCGACCTTGTTCCGGAAGTCACGAAGAACATGGCTCACTTCTATCCTTATCTCAAGGATCATGAAGAGAGAACCATGAAGATGATCCGTTCCGAAGAGAATAAGTTTGCCAATACGTTACGGACCGGTGAGAAACTTCTGAGCCAGTATCTTGTGAAAAGCGGTGATACCCTTTCGGCCGAGGATGCTTTCCGTCTTTCCGATACCTATGGTTTCCCGTTTGAGCTCACCAAGGAAATCGCTCAGGATGCCGGAAAGAAAGTCGATGAGGACGGTTATAACGAACTTTTAAAGAAGGCGAAGGACTTAGCCCGCGCTAGCCGTGGCGAAAGAGAATCCTTCGGTATCCAGTCGAAGGATTTGATCGCCTTCACGACGCCGAGTGAATTCACCTACGAAGAACATAAGGATTTCTCTTCGAAGGTCATCGGTCTCTTTGAGAACGGAAAACGTGTCTCTTCGATTGACGAAGAAGGCGATGTCGTCTTTGAAAAGACCGATTTCTACGCTCTTTCCGGCGGTCAGGTTGCCGATAGAGGAACCATTAAGAACGATACGACGGAAGCTGAAGTCAGCGATGTCACCACCGCAAACCACGGTCAGCACCTTCTCCATGTGAAGGTTCTCTATGGAACCATTCATGAAGGCGATGTCTTTGAAGAGAAGGTCGACTGGGAAAGAAGAGATAAGATCCGCGCCAATCATTCCGCTACCCATCTTCTCCAGAAGGCTTTACAGGAGATTGTCTCCGGCGATATCCATCAGGAAGGCGCCTATTATGACGAGGAACTTCTCCGTTTCGATATCAATGCCGAAGCTAAGCTCAGCCAGGATACTTTGGATGCGGTCGAAAGACGCATCAACGAGATGATCTTCGCTGCTCTTCCGGTCAAGACCGAAGTCTTAACCAAGGACGAAGCTTTGAAGAAGAACGCGATGCATCTCTTCAGCGAGAAATACGGCGATAAGGTCCGTGTTGTCGAGATGGGAGACTACTCCTTAGAGTTCTGCGGCGGAACCCATGTCGACAATACTTCCGATATCCATCTTTTCGCTCTGGTCAGCGAGGAATCCGTTGCTGCCGGTATCCGCAGAATCACCGCTTTTACCGGAAAGAAGGCTTTCGACTTCTTCAAGGAAAAACAGGGAATGTTACTGGAAGCCGCTTCTCTTCTCGGTGTCAATTCCGATAAGGGAGTTCGTGGAAAAATCTTAAACGACAATGCTTTGATCGCTTCTCTCAATAGCACCATCAAGAGCTTAAGAGAAGAGAACACCAATGTTCTTCTTTCTTCCTTGGAAGACGAGATCAAAGAAGTCAATGGTAAGAAGTTCTTAGTCAAGACCTTGAAGAATCTCACCCATGAACAGGAAGATTCGCTTGCCCATAAGCTGATCGATAAGAATCCGACTCTTGTTCTCTTCTTAGGAGTCGATAACGGCGAAAAGAAGGATCTTGTCGCTGCCTGCGGGAAGGAAGCCAATAAGAAAGCCGGTGACATTATGAAGGAAGCTTCGAAGCTTTTAGGCGGAAGAGGCGGTGGTAGAAGTGATGTCGCTTATGGCGGAAGTGCATCCTTAGCCAATATCGCCGAAGTCGAAAAGGTGTTAGTCAAGTAGTGAAGAAGAATCTTTTAGCCTTAGACCTCGGGAAAGGGTCTTTAGGAATCGCCATCTCCAGAAGCGGTATGTTCATCACTCCCATCACCAATCTCCGCTTCCATGCGATGCGTTTTGAAGAAGCTATCGATTATCTTAAGGAGTTGCTCCAGAGAGAAAAGGTTGAGACGTTTGTTCTCGGTCTACCTCTCTTCCCTTCCGGGGATCCCTGCGAGATGACGGAGGTCGTCCATGATTTTGCAAAGCTTCTCGAAGCGAACTTCCCTTCGGTTCCGATTGTTTACCAAGACGAGCGCTATTCGACCTTGGAAGCTTCCTCTCTTCTCCATGAACAGGGAAAAAGAAGCAAGAAACAGCATAAAGAGATTGATGCCGCTGCGGCCTGTGTGATTCTCGAACGGTATCTAAGAAGTATCTCTCAGATGGATTAGCTTGAGACTCCCTGTAAAAAGGGAGTCTTTTTTAAGGGTCGGAATCTCACTGGCTATTAGACAGATAGCAGGATTTGTCCTGCTCTTATAGGCAAACGAGAAAAAAGACAGAAGAAGAAATTTGGTGTCTTTTTCATCAATCTCTATTTAAATTAAGCTTTTTCGTTGAGATATTTAACCTATTTTTCTACATTGTGGACAAAAAATATACTAGCAATAAACAAATCCAATAAGTATCCTATTTTCCGGAGGTTTCTTTATGAAACGTAAACATTTCGGCTTGATTGCTTTGGTTTCGCTTGCGACGGTCCTTGCCGCCTGTCAGAACTAGAATAGTTCTTCTTCCGCTCCAAATCCTTCTTCTCCTTCTATCAGTTCCCGCGTCTCTTCTTCTACCCCTTCCTCCTCTAAACCCATCACTTCCTCTTCCTCGATTCCTACTTCGGATTCCTCTTCCTCTTCTTCCGCGGAGGATCCCGAGGAAGGACTCACCCAAGATGAGAAGCTTTGGAAAGCGAACGAACCGAACGCCTATCAGTTGATGCTTCTCCATCTCAACAACCAGGTCATTCCTTACTATGATTTCGGAAACCATGCGATGGAATGGGTCTACGATACAGGCACTTCTTCCGTGGTCGATGAATACGGCGGACTGGTCAAAGAGACCGAAATCGAATATAACTCTGCGAATCTTCAGACATTGGATGCTCTTTTCCCGTCTGCTTCCGGTTGGGTCAAAGACGATAGCAAATCCTCCTATCAGGTTCTTTATACCAATAGCACCAGCCATTTGATTGTTAAACTCATCGATGATAGCGGCTTTATCTCTCTTCACATCGTTTACGACGAACCTTACGATGCTTCTTCGGCTACCGGATGGGATGCTTCGATTATGAATGCCATCCATACCAACATCCCGGATTTCCATATTCCGTTTCTCTATTTAGGGACCTCCCATAACTATTCCGCATACGAAGGCGATGCCACTACTTCGGATCTCGGTACTCTCTATGGCGGAAAATGGAATGACAGAGTCATCGATGATGCGAAAACGACTTTCGAAAATACGAATGCTTCGTTAAGCACCGCGGATGCGAACGCTCCTTTATGGAACGTGACCATCACGGAGGTCAGCCGTTATGACGATAAGCGTTCTCTCCGTGCCAGCATTGTCAACGCTTCCGGAGATCAGCTCATCCTCACTCTTTCCGGTGGCGGAACCTCGGAAACCGGAAACATCAAACTCAGCTTCCGTGTCATCAAGAAATACGATACTTCTGCCTATACGAATTGGAGTCAAGATGTTCTTGATGCGATGAAAGAAAATCTGGACGGCCATATTGTCCCTTATTTCTCTTTAGGCACGAACGATCCGAGACCTGCTTTCACGGGATTCTCCAATACCCTTTATCTCTACGGCTCGTACTATAGTGAAGATGGTATCGAAGCGATGAAGAAAGCTCTCGAAGCCGATGTCCCTACCGAAGAGAACAAAGCCAAAGGGGAAACCTCTTGGACTTTCACCACGGATAATCTCCCGGATAGCTATGTCGCTCAGGGTAGGAAGACCTATGCCGATGGCTGTGATCTCAAGGCGATGCTGAGAAAAACGGGAAGCGGGGATGCGGCGAGCTTTGAACTGGATATCACGATCGATAGACGTATCGATGCCGGTAAGCTCACGGCGTATTCTGCTTCGACAAAGAAGGTTCTCGATACCTACTTAGACGGCCATGAAGTACCTTATATCTATCTCAACCTCAACGATTTCGATGGCGCGGACGAAAAAACCACCTTCATTCCTTCTTCCCATCTTGTCCGTATCGAGGGAGGTCGTTACACCGATAAACTTTACGATGCGGTCAAAAAGCAGTTCAAGGACGCTTCCTGGGACATTGTTTCTGACGACAAAGCAAGCAGCACCCTCAAAGCTTCCAAGACTTTCCCTGACGGCGATAAAATCGTCGCTACTTTCCAAAAAGCCGATTCCTCGATGTATGTGAACTCCCTATTGGATTTCAAGCTTGACGAGAAGTTTGATGCTTCGGCCTCTAGTTCCTATCAGGCGGATACGGTGAGTGCTTATCAGAAGAACATCTCCAAGAATCTTGTTCTTCCTTATCTTTATCTCGGCACCAAGATGGACACGACTTCCTATGATGACGTCACCCGTAATCTCTATATCTATGGCAACACCTGGGACGACAGCCTTGTCGATAACTTCAATACCGCCTTCGATTCGAAAGGGAAAGCCCAGAGCGGCTGGACTTGGTCGATCGGCGATACGGAAGCTTTGGATGACGGTACCGAAGTCTATTCGGCTCTCGGTGTCTATACCGATTTAAGCACCGTCGAAGTCACTCTGAACAAACAGGGAAACGACGTTCCTGTCATGTCGCTTTCCTATCATGAGAAATACGATTCTTCTTCCTTTACCGCTTGGCCGAAAAAGGTTAAGGATGCTTTCACTTCTTCTTTCGGAAAGGATGTCGAAGTTCCTCTTGTCTATCTTGGAACCGACAATGTCGAAGTCACTTCTTCCGGTACCAACACCATCACTTTGGAAGGCGCCGCTTTCCGCGATGAGATGTTTACCGATATGAAGACTTTCCTTGCCGGGGAAGGCTATCAGTTCCAGGAATACAGCACCAGGAATTACCGCGCCTTAGCCGCTTCCTCGATGGGCGATGGTACGACTTCCTCTTTCCGCTTCTATATGACGAAAGGCGGATCTTCGAAGAATTCTCCTGTCCAGCTCGAAATCGACTATTCTCCGAAACTCGATCCTACTACCAATGCCGTCAACCTTAACACCATGACCGATTGGGACAATAACACCAAAGCAGCGATGAAGAAATACCTTCAGGGCCACACTATCCGTTTTTTTGCGATTCCGGATGCCCCGGCTTATGCTTCCGGCGCTTACTATAGCGATCCTTACGATATGTCTCTTACTACTTTCACTCTTTCGGAATCGACAAAGACCGCTTTCTCCTTCAACTATTTCCTTCTTGCGAAACAGCAGATTCTCAAGGAGAGCGGCAATAGTGTCGAAGTCTATCTCTCCTGTCCTTCCCAGTACGATTCCGGTAAGCCGGGACTCTTTGCCCGTGTCAAAGCCTATGACGCGAATGGGAAGGAAGACGGTTTTGTCGATCTCTCCTATAACAGCAACGGAAACTATGACTATTCGATCCACCTTACCTATGTTCCGCCGTTTGTTGCTCCTACGGGAAAAGACGCTGCCTGGAAAGCTTCCGATGCCACCAAGATGAAGAATGCCTTTGACGGCAATGTCGTCCCTTATGTCTATCTCGGTACAGAGAAACCTTCGGTCAACTACTCCTATTCGGATGGCTATATGACAATCACCGGGGATTCCTGGGAGGATTCCATCTATACCGAAGCCGAAGCTGCCTTCAAGGAAAGCGATGGCTGGAGCTATGTCTATAACACGGTCTCCTATCCTACCAAAGCCTTCCTCGCCAGCAAGGATTTCGGCGAAGGGGAAAGCAAGAAGACGATGACGGTTGTCCTCTACGATAACTATAACGGCACCTATAACTGCCATATGCCGACGATGCTTGTTTACTATCGTTGATCTCTTCTGAGTCGTTTTCGGAGGAAGAGGCTTCCTAGGGAGGCTTCTTCCTTTTCTTTTGGCTGAAAAAAGAAAGGGGTTCCTGAGAGGGTCAAAAAGGAATTTTGTGTGACTTAGCAATATTAGACAATTAGTCAATATTATAGGATTACCTTACCGTTTATGTCATCTTACGCGCAGTTTATGCTAATTCACGAAAAGTGCTTTGCTATGTGCCATTTGAAAGCGCTACAATAATTTCGGTGGGCAAGAGGAGAAAACAATGCTTTTCTCCTTTTTCTTTTTTTCTCTTAGCGCGGGAAAGAATGCTCCGCCCTTTTTCATGATATGGAGGTATCCCTATGGCAGAAGCAGAGACGAAAAAGGAAAAGAAGAGCGCCGCGGCAAATCCTTTGTTTTCAAGCAAGATCAAAAGCGCCAACGTCAAGCTTTTCCCGGAGGCGTTCTTCGGTTATTTAGGCGGTCCGTTCTTCGCGTTGGTTCCTAACGGCATCATCAACACCTTCCTCACGCAGTACTGGACAAACGTTCTGGGTCTGGATAAATGGGCAACTACCTTCACGTGGTTGATGCCTCTCCTCTCCACGATCCTGATTGTCATTGGCAACTTACTTGTCGGCAAACTGATGGAAGGAAAACCGAGAAAGGCCGGTAAAGCAAGACCGATTCTCTTCCTCTCGGTTCCTCTTATCCTTTTATCTTTGGTCGTTCTCTTCATCGCTCCTTTCCCGTATACGCAGGTAAACGGAGAATGGGTCTTAGCGAATAACACCATCTGGACTCTGGTTGTTGTCGCAATCGGTTATAACCTCTTCTATGCGATTGCCTGGCCGATCTACTACACGGCTCACTCCTCGATCGTCAACCTCTCTACCCGTAATTCCTCGCAGCGTTCTTTCTTAGCGACGGTCGTCAATGCCGCTCAGTTAGGTGCTGCCGGTGTCTCCGGTATGTTAGGCGGTTATCTCGCCACCTGGTTACAGCTTGTTCCGGCGGCCAGTGATAAACGTTATTGGATCGATGAAGATCCGACGAAAATCAATTACGAGCTGCTTTGGGCCGATCGTCAGGCGGCTAACGGCAAATGGATGATCGCGATGATTGTCATGCTCATCCTCTTCCTTGTCGGTGTCTTGCTCGAATACTATTTCACCCGTGAAAGAATCACCGAGGAGCAGTTCGCTTCCTTAAAGGCGGGAGACGAAAACACCAAGAATGCTCCGAAGAAAGTTTCGATGTCGAAGCAGGTTTCCGTCTGTATGAAGGATTCGAACTGGTGGATCGTCATGATCTTCTTTCTCCTCTATCAGCTCGGCGGTATGCTGAAGAACAACGGTCAGCTCTATTATTCGCAGGCTTGGACCGGTGATACGAAACTCTCTTCCACCATCTCCATCGTCGGCGCAATTCCGACGGCCCTAGGTATGTTGGTCGTCTGGCCTTTGGCCAATAAATTCACGAAGACTAAGTCAATCCGCTTCGGCGCACTCTTGGCGGTTGTCTTTGGTTTCGTCGGCCTTATTCCGCTCTTTGTTCCTTCTCTTTTGAACGGCCAACCGGATCAAATCGCCGGTGCTATCAACGGTATCTCAATCGCTGGTTTCTGCCTCAAGGCGATCGGTACGGTTCCGGCGATGTATGTCTCGATGGCTTTGCTCGCCGATGTCCTCGATCACGAAGAAGCGGTCTACGGCGTCCGTACCGATGGCTTCACGATGTCGGTTTATGGCTCCATCATGATCGCCATGACCGGTATCTCCAACGCAATCATCCTTGCCTTCAAGGGTGTCTATGATCCTTCGGTCAATCCGTCTTCGAATCTGGCTGCCTATCGTTCCTGCATGTCGCTGATCTTCTTTGCCGGCGAAATGCTCTGCTATGTCATCATCTTCCTCATGTTCTTCTTCCTCAAGTCCGAGAAGTTCTCGAAGCTAGACCATGAAGCGATCAGCGAAGATCAGAAGGCAAAATGTGTGAAGGAAGGTATCGCCTATGTCGATCCTGCCGAGAAGATGAAGCAGGAAGAAGCCGAAGCGGATGCCAAAGCCGAGGAAGACCGCAAGGCCGAACTCAAGGCTACCTGCGAGAAGAAGGGACTCAGCTTTGAAGAAGAAGAAAAGAAGTATGAGGACCAGAAAGCTCTGAAGGATAAACAGGCTTCCGAGAAGAAAGCAGCTGCCGATAAGAAGAAAGCCGAGAAGGAAGCGGTGAAGAAAGCAAAATACGATGCTTTACCGCAGGAGAAGAAGGATGCCTTGAAGGCGAAAGAAGACGCCTACCTTGCTGCCGTCGAGAAAGACTTCGAAGCCATCCGTCTTGCCCATAAGGAAGAAAGAGAAGCGAACCTTTTCGCTTAAATCTTCTTCTTATAGGAAAAATAGCGCCCTAGGGAATAAATCCTTAGAGCGCTTTTTCTTTGTCTAGAAAAAGACTTCTGTTCTTGTATTAAGGCTTTCAGGGCATTCCTCTCTTCGTGAAGTATTCTTTGAGCCTTTCTTCCCCGGTCTCTTTATAAGTTCCTTCCGACTGGTTTTCATAGTTCTCAAACCAGTAGTTGAGAAAGAGATAGGTGCGTTCTCCTCTTTGGATAAGATAAGGAGTAAGAGGAAGTTCCTTACTTTGTTCTTCTATTGTTTCAAAGAAGCAGTCCTCTGTCGGTTTATTGTATTCTATAGAATGATCGTAAAGGTTCTGAATCAACTGATACGGAGTATAAAGACAATTGGTGGGACGGATAGGAGCGATCAGACAACAGGCAGAAGTGTGGAAATAACATCTAGAATGGGAAAGATAGTTCTCAAAGACTTTCTTTTCTACTTCCGGATTTTTCTCTAGGAAAGAAGAGATCTCCTCCCATTCGTCTTCCCTGATATCGATATCGTTCTCTTCACAGCATCTTCCTTTGAAAGGACAGGAAAGACATTTCTTCCAATAGGAATCTTTCTTGTAGAGCTCTTCTATCTCTCTATTGAGTTCCTCCTTGATCTCTTTCAGGGTGTAATTTCGAGGCATACAAAAAGGACTCTCAGCAATGCTTGATCACGTACTTCTTATGGGTGAGAGCGTTCTTCACTAAGGCTTTATCTTCTTCTGCTTCGTCTAAAAGAACATGCTGTTCATTGAGATGATGCTCTTCTAAGAAGAATTGGATGAAAGAAGAGGATTCACTGTAGATATTGGCTTCTCTATCAAAAGAAAGAAGCTTCCGAGGGAGCGGATTCAAAGAATGAACATAGAGAGAACGGAGAAGAGAAGCCGATTCTCCGAAAAGTGCAAAAGAAAAGACCTTGGCTTCCTCTCCTTCCAAAAGAATAAGACCGCATTCCCGGATCAGGGAAGTGGATTCACTATACGGAGAAAGGAAAGTCGTAGGGTCTTCATAGAGACTTGGTTCTACATAGGATGCCTCTCTTAAGAAAGCATAGTTTTCTCCGTATTCTTTTTCTCTCTTACTTTCTTCTAAGAGCCGATGGTCTCTTAAAAACTCGGTGGATTCCCTGTTCAAAGGAAAAGGAACCGACTTCTTTTCTTCCGATCGGGTTTCTTTTTCCGGAGCATCCGAAATCTCTGTCTTTTCTCCCTTTGGATAAAGACCGACATCTTTCAAGAAGGCGCTAGATTCTCCGAAACTCGATTCCTTATTGTCCATAACTTGTATTATCCTAGCACGAAGTGGGAGAAAAGAGGAGAAAAAGGCCTAAGAAAGAGGATTCCTAGAGGCTAGGGATGCGAAAACCCATCCTAGGAAGCAACCGAAGAGAAGAAAGTGTTCTTTTTTTCTCAACGGAAAGAAAAAGCCTAGGAACCGAAGAATTCCTAGGCTTAGAGATCCGAATCAGACCAGCTTCTTACGTAACCAGCTCGAGAAAAGATCAACCAAGATGATGAGGAGGATGATACCTAAGGTATCCGCACCCAGGCAATGGTAGTTGTTCTTCGCCATATCAAGTAGGATGACGTAACCGATACCGGCGGAATCGTTGAGAACAAGACCGATCATCGTCGCCGTACGGAGGTTGATATCGAAGCGGTAAAGACCGACAGAGAGGAAGGCAGGGGTGACTTCCGGAACAACGGCGAGATGAATGCGCTGCAAACCGTTAGCACCCTGAGCATCCATCGCCTCAAGACCTAACAAGTCACTTTCATCGAGCTGATCGGAGAAGAGTTTCCCGACCATGCCGATCGAATGGATGGATAGGCAGAGAATGGCGGTGACCCAGGTAAGACCCGTGAGGTTGACGAAGAAGAGAGCGAGTAAGAGTTCCGGGAAAGTACGGATCGTGATCAGAAGGATTTCACTGATATAGGCCCATCTTCCGAAGAGACGGTGGGAAGCAAAGAGACCGAAGGGAATCGCAAGGATAAAACCGATTAAAGTACCGACAACCGTGATACCTAAGGTCGTAAGGAGGTTATGGAAGACACCTTCGGTGTATTCCCAGTCTCCGTATCCCCAGAAGTGGCTCCAATCGGGAGTGAAGAAGTCATGGACATGTTCCTGGACATTGGCCCAGTTGACCGGTGTATCGAAGGCATGGGTGATCTTCGTGTGGTAGCACATATAGATGAGAAGACCGATGAAAAGAAGGAAGGCCACAAGGTTGACAAGCCACATCTTCGGTCTTGCCTGGTAGGCGCTGACAGGATCTTTGTAGTGGGTGATACCCTGTTTATCGCCGGTGAAAAAGAAGAGGAACTTCTTGAAACCGCTGACTTTCTTGGTATAGGCTCCGGAGTTGGCTCTATCGTCCAGAGCGGGTTTTTGACTCTGTTCCGGAGTTGTGATTTTGTTTTCGTCGTTCATCTCAGTTTCCTCACCATGCTATTGGAGACAAGCTGTAAAATGGCAACAACGATGAAGAGCGGGAAGAGCATTGCACCGACATAATCGTACCAGCCATTTTCAATGTATGCCTGTAAAGCGGACATATAGGTGCCGCTGACACCGGCATAAGAGAGAACAACCGCGCCGCGGATGTTGATCTCGAGCGTATAGATGAAGTAAGCGAAGAACATCGGCTTGATTTCCGGATGTAACGAAAGGTTGACAGCCTGAAGGTTATTGGCACCGGCAGAACGGATGGATTCGAAAGGTTGCATATTCAGCGTTTCGATATATTCGTACATCATCTGATACATGATACCTAAGGAGAAGATCGAGATAGCGACAACGGCAGGTAAGATGTTTCCGATACCCATAATCATCGAGAAGAAGACGCAGAGGATGAACATCGGGATGCAACGGAGGAAATCGTTGAAGATCTTGACGATGAGACGGGAAGAGGTATTGTGGTTGACGTTGTTGGCGCAGAGATAGTAAATCGGAATAGCAAGAACCGCACCAATCGTCGTACCTAAGAAGCAGATTTCGAAGATTGTGATGAACGGAGAGGAATTGGCTAAGGCGGAGTTGATACCGATAGCAAACGAAGTCCAGGCAAAGCTCCACCAACCGGCGGAATCCACGGTACGGTTAGGGCTCGGAGTAAAGAGGGTCGCAAAGGAATTCCCGAAGGTCCCCCACTGCCATTTGACGGGTCCGAATTTGAAGGGGATGAAAGAGATGCCAACAACAGTCAAGAAGAGAACCGCGATAAGAATCGCTTTGGTCGGACGGGGTTTGCGGATGGTCTTCCTATCGCTTCCGTCCTGCGCATCGCTTAAATCGATGGTGACGTTCTGGTAAAAACAGGAGTCGAGCCATTTCCCGAAAGGGGAAGCCCAGAATTTCTCTTTGCGGGCTTTCTTTTTGGCATCGGCTGCGTTTTTCCGGTCGATTGCAGTAGCCATTACTTCGCCTCCTTCGTTTCCTCGGGAAGGGTATCGACCGCAGCACCGAGATTCTCATTGGAGTTGAGGCGACGGCCATAAATCTTAAGACAGGTATCATCGTTGACTTCTTCCGGTTTCCCGTCGAAGACTATCTTACCGGCGCGGACACCGATGATACGGGTTGAGTATTTCTTGGCTAAGTCAACATGGTGCATGTTGGCGATGATGGTGATTCCCATCTTGTTAATACGGGTGAAGTCGTTCATGACGGCGATGGTGGTCGCCGGGTCAAGCGAAGCGACCGGTTCATCCGCTAAGAGGATCTTCGGTTCCTGGCAAAGGGCTCTTGCCAAAGCGACACGCTGCTGCTGACCGCCGGAGAGCTGGTCGGCACGGACGTAGGCTTTATCGAGAATACCGAACTTTTCCAGAGACTGTAAAGCGAGAAGCTTTTCTCTCTTGGTATAGATGCCGAAGAGAGTTTCGAAGGTGTTGTGATATCCGACTCTTCCGGAGAGGACATTTTTATAAACGGTGCTTCTGCGGACGAGGTTGAAGGACTGGAAAATCATACCGATATTACGTCTGGCAAGACGCAATTTCTTTCCTTTGAGCCTCTGGATATCGACGCCGTCGATGAGGACTTCGCCTTTCTGGATATCGTGCATCTTGTTGATGCAGCGGATGAGAGTGGATTTACCGGCACCGGATAGACCGATGATGGAGATGAATTCGCCATCCTGAACTTTGAGGTTGATGTCCGAGAGAGCTTGGTAGCCATTCGGATAGACTTTGTCGACATGAACCATTTCTAACATAAATGCGCTCCTTGCTTAACCAAACCTTGGTATTATACCAAAACGCCATGGGGTATTATACCCCATGGCGGAATATCGTCAGATGGAAAATAGATTACTTGCCGGAATTCTTAAGGGTCCACTTATACATCTCGCGGGCCGCTTCGTAATCCGAATCCTTACCATCGACATAGCCGGTGTGGGAGTAGATCTGATAGACAAGATAAGCCGGAGACGGCTGATGATCGCCATCGACATCGTTCTTGTCGCCATCGTCGTTCTTATCGCCACCCTGCTTCGGATCGACCGCAGCCTTGAGGGCCTTCTTGATAGCATCCTTCTTGGCCTGGGAGATATTGGCATTGACGCAGACGGTATCGTTCATGATCGGATCAAGAACAGCTTGAGTATAAGTCTTGGTGAAGAGAGTCGGATCGTTGTGATACTTGCCATCGGTCTGGACGAAAGCAGATCCGTAACGGATATCGAAGAAACCGACCGCGACATCGATCTGACCGTTCATGAGGTTATCGATCATCTTCGGGTAACCTTCCTGCTGAGCGTTGATCATGTAAAGCTTCTGATCTTCGGCGCTTAAAGCTTCATAGTTGCTCTTGGAAGTGAAGCCCTTGGTGTAGCCGTTCTGATAAAGATAATAGGTAGGATAAATGAAGCCGGAAGAAGAGGAAGCACCCATAGTTCCCCAGACAGCCTTAGCATCATGGAGTTCCTTGAGGGAAACTTCACCATCGCCATCGGTATCTAAAGCGGTTTTTCCGAGTTTGGTACGTTCGGAATCACGGAGAGTGAGAACGACAGAGCAATAGTAGTTGACAACCGTAGAAGACTGCTGACCACGATAGACATAGGCATCGGCCTTGTTGGCATCGGTGACCTTTTCGCCGGTCTTGGTAATGGTGCCGTTCATGGCTTCACGCTGCTTTTCACGAGCCTCAGCAGTGAGTCCCGGGAAATCATCGGCCTGAACCTTATAACCGGCACGGGCGGCAGAAAGAAGAAGCTCGACTTTGCCCTTGTTCTCAATCGATTCCTGAGCATAACCGGAAGCGGTTAAGAAACCGCCATCGATCTGGCCATTGGCAAGAGCAGTGTTGACAACGGCGTAGCTGGTGCCGACGTTCATATCGAACTTGTACTCCGGGCAGATCTTCTCGAAGAAAGGTTCGAGCTTCTTAGCACGGGTAAGAACGGTCTGAGCATCGTTGGACGGAACGAACTGCAGAGTGATGGTTTCCTTATTGGATTTTTTGCAGGAAACCATACCGAGACAGGAGACAGCTAATAAGGCGGCAAGAGTCAGAGACTTTTTCATACTGAAATTTTTTCCTCCTTGGGTATGAAGAGTCGTAAGCCGAATGCGGAATCAAGGAATTTTCCTTCTCGTTAGGGATAGGATTTCTTTTCCTTTTTAAGACGCTTTACCGCGCCTTTCCGATTCAACCGAATGCAATAATAATAGCAGAGCCTTTCCAGGTTCAATATGGCAACGCTTACATTTGCTTATTTGATAGTAAATAAACTAACTCTATCATTATAAATTGTAGAAAATGTAAAGAAAGTGCTTTTTTCTGTAAAAATTAAATAAAAACCGTGAAAACACAAAATGAGCCCTGCTTCTCGTTAAGGAGAAGCTAAGGGCTCCTAAGCTTTTGCTTGCTCTAGGCGTTCTGGCCTTTGAACTGAGACGAATACATCGAATAATAGAAGCCTTTGGCATCCATCAGAGACTTGTGGTTTCCCTGTTCGATGACGTGGCCGTCTTTGAGAACGAGGATGTGATCGGCTTTGCGGATGGTGGAGAGACGGTGAGCGACCACGATGGAGGTTCTTCCTTCCATCATCTTATCGAACGCGTCGTTGATATAGGTTTCGGTACGGGTATCGACGTTCGAGGTCGCTTCATCGAGGATGACGATATCGGGTTTGGCTAACATGACTCTGGCGATCGTAAGCATCTGTCTTTCGCCTTCGGAGAGTCCGCTCTTTGCCCCTATCAGGGTGTTATAGCCATCGGGTAAGGTCTGAATGAAGGAATCGGCATGGGCTTCTTTACAGGCTTCCTTGACTTCTTCCTCACTGGCACTAGGTCTAGCGTAACGGACATTCTCTAAGACCGTTCCGGAGAAGATCCAGGTCTCCTGAAGAACCATACCGAAGTTCTTGCGGAGTTCTTCTTTCTTGATATCGACACCTTTGAGACCGTTATAGAGAATCGCCCCTCCGGTAGGATCGTAGAAACGCATCAAGACGTTGATCAAAGTCGATTTACCGGCACCGGTAGGACCGACGATAGCGACTTTCTCGCCTTTCTTGATGACGAGATTGAAGTCTTCAATCAGATGCTGAGAAGGCTCATAGGAGAAATCCATATGGTCGAAGGTGATCTCCTGAATATCGGAGACCGTGTCTTTTCCGTTATCGATATCGTCTTCCTTATTCAAGAAGGCGTTGACACGTTTGAAGGAAAAGACGGCAGTTTCGTATTCGGCAAGAACGGCGCTGATCTCATTGAACGGCTTTGTATACTGCGTCGTATAAGATAAGAAGGAAGAGAGTTTACCGATGGTCATCGCTAAGATGGGATAGGAAGGCGTAAAGGAGATCATGATGATACCGGCAATACCGATAAGCGCGTAGATGGTGTTATTGACAAGACGCGTAGAGGGATTCGTCCAGGAAGCGGAGAACTGAGCGACTTTTCCTTCTTTGCGGAGTTCTTCATCCTTGTCTTCGAACTTCGCTAAGGCATGCTTTTCTCCGCCTAAGGACTGAAGCACATCGGCGTTGAGTATGGCTTCTCTGGAATAGGAGTTGAGTTCCGACTGAAGCTTTGCCTGCTTCTTGAAGTACTTATGGGAGAACTTCGCGACAAAGCGGGAAACGAATAAGGATAAAGGAGTAAGAAGGATGACACCTAAAGCCAGGATCCAGTTGACGGTGAACATCAAGACGATCGTGATGAGGATCGTAAGTAAACCTTCGATCAGAGACTTGAAGACAGAGAAGAGACCATTAGCGATGTTCTCGATATCGCCGATTTCCAATTGAACGAGGTCGCCTTTCTGTTCGTGGAAGAGAGTGTTGACGGAGACGGAGTTGTATTTCTTATAGACGTCGTCTCTCATCTCCTTGATCATCTTCTGGGTCAATATACCGACCCGATATTCGAAGATGAAATCGAAGATGGCACCGACCACCGAGAGAACGAAAGTGAGAATGACTAAGATGTAGAAGAGTTTCGAATTATCGTTTAAAGCAGCATCCAAGGCATTACCGACTAAAAGAGGCTGAGAAAGCGAAGCAAGAAGATAAAGAAGGACGGCAAACCCAGCGAAGATGAGTTCCTTCTTCTCAGGGTTGAGATACGTTAAGAAACGTTTCTTGTCATCCATTTTATTCGCCCTCCTTCTTGACCTGCGACTGATAGATTTCCTTGTAGGCTTGGCAGTTCTGCATGAGTTCTTCGTGGTTTCCTTTTCCGATGAGGCGTCCACCTTCTAAGACGAGGATGAGATCACAGTCGGAAACGGTCGAAACACGCTGGGAGACGATGACTTTGGTGGTCTGAGGATAATGGTCATGGAGATTCTCTCTTACCTTCTTATCGGTAAGAAGGTCAAGAGCCGAAGTAGCATCATCTAACAGAATCATCTCCGGATTCTTGAGTAAGGCTCTTGCGATACAGAGACGCTGTCTCTGACCGCCGGAATAGTTGTGGCCGCTTTCTTCCACTGGATGGTTAAGACCATCTTCGTAATGGGAGACGAATTCGTAAGCCAAAGAATCCTTTAAGGCAGCAATCATCTCTTCCTCCGTAGCCTTAGGATCTGCCATTCTCATATTGGAAGCAATCGTCCCTTTGAAGAGAACGGATTTCTGCGGGACAAGACCTAATTCACTACGTAAAGCGGAAAGCGAATATTCCTTTAAATCGATTCCTTTATAGAGAACCCTTCCTTCGCTAGGATCCAAGAAGCGTTCCATCAGGGATAAAAGAGTCGATTTACCGCTACCGGTACCGCCGATGATACCTAAGGAAGAACCTTTCTTCAGCGAGAAGGAGATATCTTCCAGGGCTTTGTTTCCGCCTTCCTTATAGGCTAAGGAGACATGGTCGAAAGTAAGAAGATCTTCGCCGTTTTCAATGCTCTTCGTCTTCGCGTCTTTCTCTTCTTTGATCTTCGGCTGTAAAGCTAAGACGGAATTGACACGTTTCGCCGAGACATTGGCTTTGGTGAGAATCATGACGACGTTGGTAAGCTGAACCAGGGTGACGAAGATCTGGCTGAGATAGGCGACTTCGGTGATGATGGTCGTAGAGGAAGCGATAGCACCGGCATCGCCGTTTACAATCGGTAGTCCTCCGAAAAGAAGAACGAAGGCGGTAGCTAAGGAAGTGATGGCGAAAGTGAGAGGATTGACTAACGCGTTGAGTTTGCTGACATGGATTGCTTTGGTCTGATAATCGTGAGTATCTTCTTCAAAATGCTTGTTTTCGTAATTCTGGGAGTTGAAGGCGCGGATGACTTTACTACCTTCCAAGGTATCATCGGCCCGATCGGATAAATCATCGAGCTTATTCTGGATTCCGAGATATTCTTTGGAAGATTTTCTCATGATGTAGAAGATGACAAAGAGAATCAGAGGAACAATGCAGACGAAGATAAGACCGATCTGCCAGTTGAGGATCAGAGAAATAACGAGAGCGCCGAGAATGACAAACGGAGCACGGACGATCAGACGGATGAAGATAAGAACGCCTTGTTGAACCTGATAGGAATCGGCATTGAGAATCGTAAGAAGTTTCTCGTTACCGACTTCTTCTCTTTCTCTCTTCGATAAAGAAAGAATCTTTTCATAAAGGGAGTCACGGACCTCAGTTCCGCAGGCAACCGCAGTCTTCGCGGCGATATACTGCGTGATCATGGTCACGGAGAAACCTAAGACACCCATGAGGAGGATGATGGTCCCGCCGATGATCGCATAGTTGAGGTTCTCGTTATTGGGAATCCAGGTACCGAAAAGCGAGATGAAGTGGCTGATTCCGATAAGGAACGGATTGGTCTCGTTATCTAAGGCGTGGACCCCGTTGAAAGTCGACATATCGATGACGGCTTTCATGAATAAAGGAATCAATAGATCGAAGATTGCTTCAATCATCTTCAGCATCGGTCCGAGGATCAGAGCCGGAAGATGTCTTTTGTAGCTTTCGCGTGTGGAACTTATCATCTTTTTCTCCTCCCTAAAATATAAATAGGAATCAACAGAGAAACCTATTATACAAACCATAATCCGAAAAGGAAGGAAAAAAGGGAAGAGTTTCTCGTTTTCTTTTGAAACTGTGGATTTTAGAACTCTACGGATACCGATTTCTGTTGACTTGAATGGGGAAGCATTCTAAAATATCGGCGTTCGGAAAAGTGCTTGCCGAATGCTGTCTACGAAAGCACACATTCTTAATGGAAAATTAAGAGTGGGCCCCCGTTGGTCCACTCTTTCTTTTTTCGGAAAGGAGGAGAGAAAAATGGATGCGATAGGACTTGAAAAAGCCAAGAAGATCTTTGCCGAGGAAGCAAAAGACATGGGTCTCGACCTTATCTCAGTCAAAGCAAAACAATCCAAAGACGGCGAGATTCTCGAGGTTTTCATCGATAAAGACTACGCTATCGATATGAAGACCATCGAGGAATACACCGATCGGGTATCCCCGAAACTCGATGAGATCGTAGAGCTCAAGGATCCTTACTTCCTCGATATCTCTTCCGGAGGTTCGGAAAGAGAGATTCCCTATGGGGATGTAAAGAAGCTTATCGGCCATTATCTCGAAGTGAAAGTCAAGAAAAGCGGAGAGACATTGTTAGCCAAAGCCGAAGAAGTCGATGAAGAGAATAAGTTACATCTTCTTTACTTTATCAAAGGAAGAAAGAAGAAAGTGGTTCTCTCTTCTGACGAGATCGAGTCGATCCATATGGGCTACAAGGCCTAGTTCTCTTAAAAAAGAAAGCAGAACTAGTATTTATATAGAAAGACATAACACAGGAGGAAAAGAATTATGTCCGAAGAAGAAGTGAAGTCTTTAGAAGAAGCGCCGAAGAAACGCCGCAGCAAGAAGGCTGCCCCGAAGAACGTCATCACCGGTAAAGTCAAGAGCGATGACTTCTCCTCTTCGATCAGCGAGATCGAAAAGGATTCGATGGTCACCTCGGATCAGGTTGCCGATATCCTTGTTTCGACCATGGAACAGGCTTATCTCGAATGGTCCTATCCGGGATTATATAAAGATAAGGATAGCGATGATCCGGCAAAAGACCTTATCAAAGCCAAAGTCGTCTTTGACGATGCCTACGATAAGTTCAATATCTACGATGTCAAGACCGTCACCAACGAAGACGATATCGTCGATGACGCCTACCAGATTTCGCCCGAAGATGCTGCGGAATATAAGAAGGATGCCAAGGTCGGCGATATCGTCGAGATTCCTTTCGATGTCACCAAACTCGATAAGACCTATGTCCGCCGTGTCAAACAGCTTTTCCAGTCGAAACTCAAGGAAGCCAGCAAGGAAGCTATCCTCACCGTCTATAAGGATCAGATCGGTGAACTGATCGAAGGCACCTGCATCAAGGCCGAAAACGATAACTATGAAATTTCCTTCGGTAAGGCCGAAGGCTTCTTACGTAAGAATGCCCGCAACCTTCTTCCGAACGATCATTTCAGCGTCGGCGAAAAGGTCTTAGTCCATCTCAGCGATGTCTCTGACCGCTCCAACCCGCCGTCTCTTGTCATTTCCCGTACTTCCGATAAGTTCTTAGAGAAGTTACTCGAACGTTATGTTCCGGAACTTCAGTCCGGTACGGTCGTTATCCGCGGCCTTGCCCGTGAAGCCGGAAAGAGAACCAAGATCTTCGTTGAATCCAAGGTTCCGAACGTCGATCCGGTCGGCACCTGCGTCGGTCCGGAATCGACCCGTATCCGCTCTGCTTTGAATGAACTCAAGGGCGAGAAGATCGATATTGCCAAATATCATCAGAACAAGGCTTTACAAATTATCGAAGCGATGAAGCCGGCTACCGTCATCGGTCTTACCTGCCCGGATGATTTCTTCGATAGCAATGTCCATTACGAGGAACTTGAAGCCGATAAGGATTACGAATATCCGAAGATCACCGCGGTGGTCAAGAACGGCAACCAGGGTGTCGCCATCGGTTCTCAGGGCGTCAACGTCCGTCTTGCTTCCCGTTTAACGAAATGCACCATCTCTGTTTTACAGAGCGATGATGCGATTTCCTCCGGCCTCAAGTATATGATGGTCGCCGATATCGAAAAGCTTGTCGGTGAGAATAAGCCTGCTCCGGCTCCTCTTTCCAGTGACGAAGCTTCTCAGGAAGGTGACTTAGAAGAAGAGGCCGTCAAGGATGAGGAAGTCATCCCGAACGAAGCTCCTATCGCGGAAGAAACAAAACCTGTCGAAGAAGCAAAACCTGCTGAAGAAGCGAAACCTGTTGAAGAGGCAAAACCTGTCGAAGAAGTCAAGCCTGCGGAAGAGGTGAAACCGGTCGAAGAGAAGAAGCCGGAAGTCGATCTCATCAAGGAAGCCAAGCAGTCTCAGCCGGTCGAGCATATCGAAATCCACAACAAACCGAAGATCTCCCTTGAGGAACTCGAGGAAGCTTTAAGCCAGAAGAAAGGCCCTTCCGAGACCCGTTCCCATAAGCGTTTCAAGAAGGATGAGAAGAAGGAAGAGGAAGCTCCGTCCGAAGCTTCGAAAGTCCAGGCAATGCCGATCTACACCGAAGCCGAACTCCGTGAAATGGAAGAGGCCGAGAAGGATCAGAACGACAATTCCAATAACGATATGGACGATGAAGAGAGCGAAGAGCTCGATGAAGCTTACGACGAGTATTACGACGATAACAAGTGAGCAAGAATAACTTTGTCGTATTCCGTCTTGACATACTTTCGCGGAAGACCTTCCCTAAAAGGGAGCTCTTCCGCCTTGTCAAAGACGAAGAAGGAAAACTTCAGCTGGATAAGGATTCTTCCTTGAAGGGAAGAGGTCTCTATATCCATAAAGACGAAGAGACCCTCAAATCGGCTAGGAAGAAAGGGGTTCTTAAGCGCTATAGCAAGAACACCGACTTCGATGCGCTTTTTAAGGAGATGGAAGATGACCTCAGAAGAAAAGAGAAAGCTTGATACCTACTTCGGTTTCTTACAGAAGATGAAAGCTCTCCGCGTCGGGGAGAAACTCGAAGAAGCACTTTATGACCGTAAGCTCAGCGTGGTTCTCATCACCAAAGAGTGCTCTTTGAAAAACGAAGAGAAGCTAAGAGAGCAGGGAAAAGAGAGGAAGGATGTCACTTTCTTCCGTTACGATGGCTCGTATCCTATCGCCTTAGCCTGCGGTTATGAAAAACTGAAGGCGGTAGGATTAGTCGACGAACATCTTGGAAAAGCAATCCTTTCGATTCTTCAAAACGATAAGACAGAAGAGAAGTAGACGATTCCGTTATCTGTAAATAAGGAGGATATGATATGTCAAAATCACAGCAGCGCCGTAAGGCTACGATGAAGCCGGCCTTCGGTAAGAAGCAGAACGTCGGTGTTCAGAACGGTACCTTTATCTACAACGGCCCGATGACGCTCGACCAGCTCTGCAAAAGATTGGGAATTTCCGCCAGCGACACCATCAAGAACTTCCTCATGAAAGGAAAACTCATCTCTTTAAACACCATTCTTGACGATGATCTTATCGGCGAAGTCTGCATCAACAACAACCTCGATTTCCGCAAGGAAAGCAACATCACCTCGGACGATTTCACCAAGGTCGCTATCTTCGATAAGACCTCCGATAACGATCCCCGTGCTCCGATCGTCACCATCATGGGACATGTCGACCACGGGAAGACGACTCTGATCGACTGCATCCGTCACTCCAACATCACCGGCGGAGAAGCCGGCGGTATCACGCAGGAGATCGGCGCCTATCAGAAGGTCATCAACGGAAAGAAGATCACTTTCCTGGATACTCCCGGTCACGAAGCTTTCACGGCGATGCGTTCCCGCGGTGCTTCGGTCACCGATATCGTTGTTCTGGTCGTTGCGGCCGATGATGGCGTAAAACCTCAGACCATCGAAGCTTTGGACCATGCGAAAGCCGCTAAGGTTCCGATCATCGTCGCCATCAATAAGTGCGATAAACCCGGTGCTAATCCCGAAAGAGTCAAGCAACAGCTTTCCGGTCTTGGACTTTTAGCCGAGGACTGGGGTGGCGATACGATGATGTTCAACATCTCCGCCAAACGCAATCAGGGTGTCGATGAACTTCTGGAGGGTATTCTCACCCTTGCCGAAATGCTCGACCTCAAAGCCAACAATGCCCGTCCGGCGGTAGGCTCTGTCATCGAAGCGACGCTCGATAAGAAGGAAGGTGCGAAAGCTACTCTGCTTGTTCAGAACGGTACGCTCCATGTCGGGGATTTCTTTGCGGTCGGCCCATACTACGGTAAGGTCCGCCGTATGACGAACGAATTCAATAAGCAACTAAAGGAAGCTTTGCCTTCGACTCCGGTCTCCATCACCGGGCTAAGCGGTGTTCCGGTTGCCGGTGACCGTTTCATGGTCTTTGAGACGGAGGCGGAAGCAAAGGAAGCTGCCTCTAAGCGTGCCCAGGCCTTGATCGGTCAAAGCAACCAAAACGGTGCTTCTTTAAGCGATATCTCGACCGGTGTCACTCAGGGCGATATCAAGAATATCAACCTCATTGTCAAGGCGGATACCGAAGGTACGGCAGAAGCACTCCGGGATTCCCTCAACAAGATTCATGTCGAAGGGGCTAAGGTCACCGTTCTTCACTGCAACTCCGGCGATGTCTCCCAGGGCGATATCGTTCTTGCGCAGGCAAGCCATGCCGTCATCATCGCTTTTGCGGTCCGCACTTCTTCCGCGATGAGAGATCTTGCCAAGGAAAGCAAGGTTGAAATCCGTGAATACAACATCATCTATAAGTTATTGGAGGATGTCGAAGCGGCTTTGAAGGGTACCCTTGCTCCGGTCATGGAGGAAGTCGTATACGGACATGCGGAAGTCCGTTCTCTTTTCAAGGCCTCCAAGGTCGGTCAGATCGCCGGTCTTTATGTGACCGACGGAAAACTCACCAATTCCTGTCAGATCCGTGTCTTCCGCAACCAGGAACTGGTTCTCAAGACCCATATCACTTCCCTGAAGCGTTTCAAGGACGATGCCAAGGAAGTTCTTACCGGTTTTGAATGCGGTGCGACGATTGCGGAGAATTTCGCCCTTCAGGAAGGCGATATCTTAGAAGCCTTCGGCTTAGAGGAACGTAAGAATGGCTGATAAAAAAGGAAGAGTCCAGCAGATCATCAAGAAGGATATCTCCGAGATCATCCTTTATGAGCTCAAAGCTCCTATCTGTCAGTTTGCTTCCGTGACGGAAGCGAAGATGACTTCGGATTATTCTTATTGCACAATCTATGTTTCCCATATCGATCCCGATAAGACGGATGAACTTGTCGCTTTCCTCAATAACCGCAAAGGTCTGATCCGTTCCATGTTGGCGAAGCGTCTTGATATCTATAAGACGCCGGAACTGACCTTCCTCGCCGATCATCTTTTCGATAAGGGACAGGAGATGGATAAGAAAATCGAAGAAGCCATCAATCGTCCGATGCGCACCTTGAAGGATGTTTACGGAGAAGAAGAAAAACCTGCTCCGAAGAAGAGTACGCCGAAGAAAAAGACGGCCACGAAGAAGTCGACTGCGGAGAAGACTGCTACGACGAAGAAAGCAACGGCAAAAAAGACTGCTGCCAAGAAGAAAGCCGTCACCAAGAAAGTCTCCGAATAAGATTCTATAGGTCTGGGGCAAAACCTAGGCCTTTTGTTTTCGGATGGGAAAAGAGACCCACCGGAAAGAAATTGTTCTTTTCCTCTTTTGAAAAGATTGCTTATAATAGAAATAACGGAATAATCTCTCTTGTTGAGAGATAGAGAAGAAGGAGGGAAAGAGATGAAACGCCCGAGCAACAAGAAGAAGACGCCGAAGAAACCAGAGCCGAAAGCTCCTACAAAGCCGACGAAGAAAAAGTAAAGAGGTGCCCCTGAGCACCTCTTTTGTATTATTCGAATTTTCCTAAATCGTGTTTGATCTTGAGAGAATCCTTCTTCCAGTTTCTTCTCTGAAGATAGATGACTCCATAGATGAAATCGAAGAAGTAGAAGAATAAAGTCCACCAGGCTTTCTCAAAGAAGAAGATGTTGAGAAAGATAGCTAAGAAGAAAAAGAGAATGGCTAGAATCAGGAAGAGAAAAGAAAGCTTTTTCCAGTTCTTCGGCTTATCTTTGAAAGGATAGTTGATCTGATCGGGGGTTCTGTCTTTCTTTGGAACGGAGCGGTCTTTTCGAAGGAAGAGATAGATTCCTAAGTCGAGAGTGAGGAAAGGAAGAATTTCTACTCCGGATTGCCATAAGGTAGGAAGAGAGAAAGTCTTCGGTTCCGAAGAAAGGAAGAAAACCAGGAGAAGTAAACCATACAGAAAGCAGGGAGAAAAAATAGTCAGAAGAAGAGGCAAAAAAGGAGAGGAAGATTTGCACTCCTCTTTTGAAGGGGATGCCTTATTCATGTCTTTACTTGTTTTTGCTTCACTCATAACTGTTTCCTGCTTTCTATTTTAGATTCGTCTCTTGCAGAAAGGGAGAAAAATATTTCTCTCTGAACTGTACCCAATTCTTGGACCAACCAGGTAACTAGGAGGGGATGGCCAAGCTAGCTTGGCCATCGGCCGGAAAGGATTGGGTACGATGATACTCACGAAGGAAGAGAAGATAAGGTATATAAAG
>Ga0256406_1001535_pt1 | contig 36616 bp, 29 predicted proteins | sample RumenRJG_03DNA_FD_185986 | JGI IMG/M metagenome (GOLD analysis project Ga0256406, IMG submission 185986) | Bovine rumen microbial communities from Lethbridge, Alberta, Canada - RJG_03 | ecosystem: Host-associated > Mammals > Digestive system > Stomach > Rumen | place: Canada: Alberta | collected...
AAGGAACCCTTGGACAAGATTAGAACTGTCACCAAAGGTATTGTGAGCCAGAAATAAGACGAGAAAAGAGGGGCGCCCGCGCAGGCGCCCCTCTTCTTGAATGAGACAAAGGGACACTCCCTTTGTCTCATCGCAGGTTGTTGTCGCGGTCGTAGCGCTTGGTGTCCCAGTACACGCGCGTAGCGCGCTGGCACTTCTCGGGAAGCTCGACGTCCTTGAGCGCCCACTCGCAGAACTCGTCGAAGCCCACTCGGTCGACGATGTAGCCGATGTGCTCCTTGCCCTCGGGCGCGTTGGGGTCGATGTACTCCTCGATGAAGGCGTAGGTGTTCTTCACGATCTTCACGATGGAGTCCTCGTCCACCCAGCGCAGCCAGTCCTGCGCAAGCCGCGGGTTCTGCTTGCCCGTGCGGCCCATGATCTTGACGCGGAAGTAGTGCTCGGGGCTGCGGGTCCAGGCGCGCGTGGGGCAGTAGACCACGCACACGCCGCAGCCTATGCAGCGGTCCTCGTCGCGCACGACCTTGCCCTTCTCGAGCCTGAGCGCGCTCACCGAGCGTCTCTGGCACCAGTCCACGCACTGCCCGCAGCCAATGCAGCGGTTGGGGTCGTACTGGGGCTCGGTCATGCCGATGATGCCAAAGTCGTTCAAGGCAACGTGCGCGCAGTCGTTTGAGCACCCGGTGAAGGCCACCTTCACGTGCCGGTTGTTGGGGAAGATCTCGTGATCCATGCGCTGCGCGAAGGCGGTGGTGTCGTAGCAGCCAAACGGGCACAGGCGCTTGCCGGGGCAGGCGACCACGTTGCGCGTGCCGCTGGCAAGATAGCCCTGGGAGGTGTCCTCCTGGTTGATCTTGGTGTCTTCGATGATGGCCTTGAGCTTCTCGTTTACCTTGGGCATGTCCTCCATGTGGATGCCCGGGATCTCCACTCCCTGGCGGTTGGTGAGGAAGATCTCCCCCCTGCCGTACTCCTCGGCGATCTCCACGATGCGCGCCATGCTCTTGGCGCTCACGAGGCCGCCGGGCACGCGCACGCGGCTGGCGGTCATCCCGCGCTCCTTGCTCACGCGGAACGCGTTCTTCTTCATGGCCTTGACGTCGATGTCCTGAATCATGGCGGCCTCCTAGTCCAGCAACTGCTTGCTCTGGGTGTAGTTGAAGACGGGCCCGTCCAGGCACACGTACTTCTCGCCTATGCGGCAGTGGCCGCACTTGCCCAGGCCACAGCACATCTTTCGCTCCTGGCTCACCCAGATGTTCTCCTCAGCAAGACCAAGCTCGAGAAGGCCCTTCACGGAGAAGCGCATCATGGGCGGCGGTCCCACCACAATGGCCTGCGCCGTGGAGGGGTCGCGCAGCGGCAGGCCCGGGATGAACTTGGTGACCAGGCCAACGTTGCCCTGATATCCCTCGGGCGCGCCGTCCACCGTGAGGATGAGGTCAACGAGGTTCTCCCACCGCGCAAGGTCATCGCGGAAGAGCAGGTCGTTGGGGCTGCGGAAGCCCACAATCACGTGCTTGTCCTGCGGCGTGGCGCTTGCGGCCAGCGCCTCGACCACGCCTCGCACCGGGCTCACGCCCGTTCCGCCGGCCACCACGACGCACTCGCCGTCCACATAGCGCTCCACCTCAAAGCCGTTGCCGTAGGGGCCGCGCAGGAGGAGCGACTGCCCCTCGTAGGCCTCGAACACCTCGTTGGTCACCACGCCCACGCGGCGGATGGTGAGGTCGACCGACTCACCGGGCACGATGCCGCTCACGCTGATGGGGGCCTCGCCGTACTTGGGGACGGAGACCTCGAAGAACTGGCCGGGGCGAACCTCTCCGCCAAAGGCCATGCGGAAGGTGTACTCCTTCCCGGTGTGCTTGATGACCTTGAGCACCTTGGAGGAGAAGGGAATGTACGGGTTGTTGCTAGGCATCACGGGCCACGCTCCCCTCATGCTGGGCGTCCCACTCGTCCACGGCGTCAGAGAGCTTGTTGACGCACGCGGCGAAGCTGATGTACTCGGGGCAGACGTCGTCGCAGCGGCCGCAGCCCACGCACATGTCGTAGCCAAAGCGCTGGCGGAAGTCGTACACCTTGTGAAGCACCTTGAAGCGCATGCGCTCCCCGTGCTGCTTGCGGTAGCTCGCGCCGCCGGCCACCGTAGAGTAGCCGTCGATCATGCAGCTGGCCTGCACGCGGCGCCTCTCGCCCACCCTGCCGTTCTCGGTATAGGCAACGTCCTGCATGGTGAAACAGGTGCAGGTGGGGCACACCAGCGTGCAACGGCCGCAGCTAATGCAGCGGTGGTTGTACTCGTCCCACACGGGGCTGGTGCGAAGCTCGAGCGGCACCGTCTTGGGAACGCGCACGTGCACCTCGTTCTGAATGACGTGCGCGGGCACCACGTCGCGGCTGGCTGTGGCGTAGCGCTCGAAGAGCGGAAGGAGGGACTCGTTGGCAACGGCGCACGCATAGCCCTCGCCCGAGCGCTCGAGCGAGAACTCCCAGTTGTCCGGCGCAACATTTGATCCCATGTCCACGCAGAAGCAGTGCTCGAAGGTCTGGGGGCAGCCGAGAAGCACAAAGTGCACGCGATCGCGGATGCGCCGATAGAAGCTGTCCTCGGGGCCGTTGTGCAGGTACATGGCGTCGAGGCGCTTGACGCCGTGCAGGTCGCAGGCGCGCATGAGCACGAGGACGTCGCGTGCGTCTCCCTCACAGGCGGGGTCGCCGGCAGCGCCGATGCCACCTGCCTCGCGCACCTGGTCCTCGGTGTAGTAGAAGAGCGTCTGCGAGAGCGGCGTGAGCAGCTCCTTGAAGGAGTAGTCGCTCTTGGCGTCAAGCTCAATCTGCGACGCGTTGTCCACAAAGTCGTAGATCACCTGGTCCACGTCGGTGAAGCGGCCAGCGCCCACCTTGCGGACCGGCGCAAAGACGAGGTAGTCGCGGGCAAGCTCGCGAACCAGCCCGTCAAGCCCCTCCCCATCAAGCACGTATCCCATGGTCTCCCCTCTCTTCCGCGCCCGAGGGCGCATATCCTTTCTTGTCTCGCGCGCAGGTTCACGCGCGTGTGAGCGCATACCGCCACAGGAGTTTGGGGTCGTCCTGCTCGGCCACGCCAACCCCAAGCGCCGGGGCCACCGCCCCACTTGCCGCAACGACGTCTGGCGGGCCCTGGGCAGCCACCCGGCCGGCCGCCATGAGGCAGACCTTGTCGGCGCACGAGAAGGCAGACTCCACGTCGTGCGTGGCGACAACCACCGCAAGTCCCTCTCCCGCAAGGCGGCGCAGCAGGCCTGCGAGCTCCCAGCGCCTGTGGGCGTCCAGGTGCGCCGACGGCTCGTCGAGAAGGAGAGTGCCCGCGTCCTGGGCAACAACCATGGCCAGGTAGGCGCGCTGAAGCTCACCGCCAGAGACGTCCGCGAGGCGTCGGTCGCGAAGCTCCCACACGCCCGTGAGCTCCATGGCCTGGCGCACGAGGCGGCGGTCCCTCTCGCCTAAGGTCCTCACGGCGCCAAGCGTGGCAAAGCGCCCGTGGCAGGCAAGGGTGTAGACGTCCATCTGCGGGCACCCCAGCTCCTGTGGCAGGTAGGCCAGGTGCCGTGCGCGCTCCCTGTGCCCAAGGTCCCCCAGCTCAACACCGTCCAGAAGTACGCTCCCACCATGCGGCAGCACGCCGGCAAGGCAGCGGAGCAGCGTGGACTTGCCGCAACCGTTTCTCCCCACAAGGGCGCTCACCTGGCCGTCATTGAGCTCGAGCGCGTCTACTGCCAGGGCAAAGCCGCCTTCGCGCGCAAACGAGAGGCCCCTCACGCCGATCACGACGCATCGCCCCCACGGCCAGACGCCACGGAATGAGAGCCGTGTCTGCGGCCTCGACGCATGAGCAGCGCGATGAAGAACGGCGCGCCGAGAAGCGCGAGCACCAGGCCAACCGGCAGCTCGTAGGGAAACGCGATTGTCCGGGCCACGAGGTCGCACGCAACCAGGAGGGCCGCGCCCCACACGGCGCAGAGGGCGAGCCCCTGGCGAGTCGTGGGGCGCGCCCACATGCGCACCAGGTTGGGAACGATCAGCCCCACAAAGCTGAGAAGGCCGCAGACCGAGACCGCCGAGGCGGCGAGAAGCGCGGCGCAGACGATGGCGCCGAGCCTGCAGGCGCGAACGTCGAGGCCAAGGCCGTGCGCGGCCTCGTCCCCCAGCGCAAGGAGGTCTACGCCGCGGCCGAGGTAGGCCCCCGCCGCAAGTGCCACCAGCATTGCGGGCGCGCACAATGCCAGGGGCTTGAAGGTGACGCCCGAAAGGCCGCCCAGCGTGAAGGACACGCGGTCCGTGACCGACTGGGGCCACACGACCACGATGGCGTCGATGGCGGCGCTCATGAGGCTCGAGACGGCGACGCCCGCAAGGACCACGGTCCCACGGCTGGTCCCCGCGCGGCGCGAGACCAGGTACACCAGGAAGGTGGCGAGAAGCGCGCCGGCAAAGGCCATGGCCTGTCTCAGCATGGGATGCCCCGGCAACCAGAGCGCCGCAACGAGCCAGAGCAGGCCGGCACCGGAGTTGACGCCCATCACGCCCGGCGATGCCAGGTCGTTGTCGAGCGAGGCCTGAAGGAGCAGGCCGGCGCAGGCAAGCGCGGCGCCGCAGCACATGCCCGCGACCACGCGGGGCAGGCGCACGCTGAGAAGGACGAGCGTTGCCGTGGGGTCCGCAGTGCTTCCGGAGGCGAGGGCCGCGAGCGTCTGGAGCGCCTCGCGCGTGCCCAGGGCCGTGGTGCCCCAAAGGAGCGAGGCAAACGAGACGAAAGCGAGCGCCACGACGCCCAGGGCGCAAGCCCAGCGGCTCTTCTCGCTTGTCCCCTCTCCCCCATGGGCCATGGCTACCCCTCTTGCTCGCGGAGGTCGAGGATGTAGGAGTACGCCTCTGCCCAGCGCTCGTTTGGCTTGTACTCGAAGAGGTCCTTCGGCAAGACGTTGACCCTGCCTGCCTTGACCGCAGACAGGGACGCCCATGCGGGCTGCGCCTGGAAGTCCTGCTCGAAGACCGCCTTGGCCTCGTCCTCGTCCCCGCGGGGGATGACAAAGACGTAGTCGGGATCGGCGGCAACGATGGCCTCGACGGAGAGGTCGTCAAGGGAGCTGTCGTCCTCGGTGACGTTTGCCATCTGCAGGTTGTCAAAGACCTCGCAGGCGAAGTAGTCGCCCTTCGCGACCTTCGCCTTGGTCGACGAGACGAGAAGCGCCAGGTAGCTCACTTGCGGGAGGCCTGCGGCGCTCTCCTCGACCTTGGCTATGGCGTCGGAGACGTCCGCGACGTTGGCCTGGTAGAGGTCGTTTCGGCCGCTCATCTCGGTGAGCGCCTGCATGTGGGCAGCGTAGTCGCCAAAGCCGTTCACGTCGACGTCGCGCCACGCGATGCCGGCGCCGTCGAGGCCTGCCTCCAGCTCCTTCTGCGCGGGGACCTCGGCGGTGATGAGCACGAGCGTGGGCGCGAGCGCGACGATCTTCTCGAGGCTGGGGTGCGCGGCGGTGCCGACGGTCGCCACGTCTTGGGGAAGTCCGTCGAGGTCCGTGGCGTCCTCGGTCACGCCAACGGGCGGCATGCCGGCAAGAATCGCCATCTGGGCGAGCGAACGGGTCCCGGCGACAACGCGCGCTGCGGCGCCATCTGCCGAGGAGGACACGGCCGGCGCGCTTGTCGGCCGCTCCGACGAGGCGCCCGCATCTGGCTGCGCGGTGCAGCCTGACAGGAGGCCGAGGCCGAGGAGCGCCGAGAGGCGCAGGAATTCTATTCTCTGGAGCATGGCCCTCCCGCACAACGTCGTGGCGCTGGCACTTCTCGTTCATCATATCGCGCTGCATAACGCCAGTACGGTACCAGGTACGAGAAAATGATTCTGTTGGCTTCGCAACAAATGAGACAAAGGGACTCTCCCTTTGTCTCATCGCGACGGCAACCGAGAAGCCGCGCGACAACGGCCGCACTTGGCCCATACTGGGAACGAGGCAAAGGGACTGCCCCCTTGCCTCATTGCGCGCCCACGAGGAGAGGAACGGCCGTGAACGAGTTCTTTGGAACTACCATGCCTAAACTGGGGTTTGGCCTCATGCGTCTGCCGCGCCTGGCAGATGGCAAGACCATCGACATCGAGCAGTGCGAGGCCATGACCGACGCCTTTCTCGACGCGGGCATGCGCTACTTCGACACCGCCTACGTCTACGAGGGAAGCGAGGAGGCCGCACGCCGCTTCCTGGTCGAGCGCCACCCGCGCGAGAGCTTCTACCTTGCGGACAAGGTCAATGCCAGCCCATGGGCGGCTAAGAGCGCGGAGGAGGCCAAGCGGGAGCTGGCGGTGTCGCTCGAGCGCACCGGGGCAGGCTACTTCGACTTCTACCTGCTGCACGCGCTCTCGGCGCGAAACGTCGACTACTACGAGAACTACGGCATCTGGGAGTTTGCCGCCAAGGCAAAGGAGCGGGGCCTGGTACGGCACGTGGGCTTCTCGTTCCACGACCGTCCGGACGTGCTTGACGAGATCCTCACGCGCCATCCCGAGGCGGAGTTCGTGCAGCTGCAGCTCAACTATGGCGACTGGGAGAGCCCCAGCGTCTGCTCGCGCGAGAACTACGAGGTGGCGGTGGCTCACGGCAAACCCGTGGTGGTGATGGAGCCGGTCAAGGGCGGGCTTCTCGCCAACCCACCGCAACAGGTGCAGGACATCCTGCGCGCCGTCAACCCAGACGCCTCGATTGCAAGCTGGGCTGTGCGGTTTGTGGCCAGCCTGGACAACGTGATGGTCGTGCTCTCTGGCATGTCGAACGTGGCGCAGATGGAGGACAACCTCTCCTACATGCGCGACTTTCGACCGCTTGACGCCGCCGAGAAGGACGCGGTGGAGCGTGCGAGCAGGACGCTTGCCGGCATCGAGCAGGTGCCCTGCACCGGGTGCCACTACTGCACCGGCGGATGCCCCAAGGGGATCGACATCCCCTCGGTCTTCTCGGCCTACAACCGCTACCTCGTGTACGGCGACCTTGCGGGTGCCAAGCGCAGCTACGCATCGGCCGTGGCCAAGGGCGGCAAGGCGAGCGACTGCGTGCGGTGCCTCCAGTGCGAGGGCGCCTGCCCGCAGCACATCGAGATAGCCTCGTGGCTCAAGAGGGCCGCAGCCGTGCTGGAGTAGCGCCGAGACAGATTGGCAGCCATCCCCAGGGGCGTCCCGTTCTTGCTCGCGCCGCCCTGCAACCGAGAGGAGATCCATGTCCCACCCCACCGCCCCCGTTCCGCCGCAGCCGCACTTTCCCAGCTACTACCTGCGTCCCACCGTCGCACCCCGCGTGGCGCGCAGGGTAAGGACTGCAGACAACGCGCAGATCGCGGCGTTTGTGTATGGGGTGGGCCGCGACGGGACGGACCCGGTTCTCTTCCTGCACGGGAATGGCGAGGAGCACGGCATCTTTGGCGTGCAGATAAACGGCCTCGTTGGCGACGGGCGCTGCGCGATTGGCGTGGACTCGCGCGCCCAGGGCGCATCCACGCGTGGGTGCGCGGCGCTCACCTACGAGCTCATGGCCGCGGACGCGCTTGCCGTGCTCGACGCGCTTGGCGTACGACGCGCACACGTGGCGGGCTTCTCCGACGGGGCGATAGAGGCGCTTCTCCTTGCTCGCGACCATCCCGAGCGGGTGGCCTCCGTGCTCTCGATGGGCGCGAACCTCACGCCCGAGGGCGTGCTCGCGGAGGACGACTGGGACATGGAGGGCACGGCGGAGCAGTGCGAGGCGTGGGCCGCGTGGCTGGAGGACGACCCCGAGGGCGTGGACCCCACGATTGTGACGCCAAGCGCCAATGCGGCGAGAACGACGGCCGAGCTCATGCGCCTGATGTTGGACGAGCCCCACATTCCCGCCGAGTCCCTGGGGGCGATACGCTGTCCCGTCACGGTGATGGCAGGCGAGTTCGACTGCATCGACCCCGATGAGACGCAGCGGATTGCCGAGGCCATCCCCAAAGCGCGCAAGGTGGTTGTGCCCGGCGCCGACCACGTGCTGCCCAAGTGCGCGCCAGACGACGTGAACCGCGAGCTCTTCTCGCTGCTCCGCCTGGTCGAGTCGGCCCCCTGCTAGCCCCCGGGGCCCTGGGGCTCTGGGCCCTTCCTGGCGCCTTGGCCCCTGCCCCTTCTGGCACTCCTGGCTCTTCCTAACCCCACTTTCTCCATTCTTTATCGGTATCTGTGAAAAGGGTTTCTCACGACCTGCGGAAACGCAGAGGCCGTTTCACAGATACCGATAAAGAAGGGGGAGGGAGAAGAGGAGAAGGGGGCCAAGGCCAAGGGGAGAAGCAAGACCAAGAGTGCACTGCTTACCGCAATCTGACACAAATCTGACGGCCATTGAGGCCTTGAGCAGCGAAGACTTTCGCTATGCTCAGCCAACCAAACACATTCGTCCGTCGGAGCACACATGAGTTCGACAACCAAAGCTGCCTGCGAGAAACTCCTGAGAGACGCTGAGAACAGCGCGCTATGCGCCGTCCCCACCAACGAGGCAGAGCTCAACCGCCTTCGCTACCTCGAGCGAAAGAGAGATCTTGCCTCCCCCTACCCCGGGATCTTTGCGCGCGCCGAGTCCTGGAATGCCCTGTATCCCAGCCAGCAAGTTCGTAGCACCATGCGCACGCTTGCGCGCATCCATGCGGACTGGGTCTTTGTCGGCGCGTCTGCCGCAGTCGCTCACGCCCTGGCAATCCCTCCAAAGGCAACGCTGCCGCTTAGGATTGCAAAGCTAGGCGCCGGTACCTGCGAGTCTCATGAACACGCCAGGCGAACGGTCGTCTCCCCTTGCGAAGTGACCTCGATTGATGGCATGCGAGCGACGTCGTTGGGCCGGACCGTCATCGACTGCATGCGTCAGCTGGGGTTTCCTGAGGCGCTTGCCGTGGCGGACTCCTACCTGCGAGCTACCGGCAAGTCATCCGACCAGCTGCAGGCGATGGTCTCGCCCCCGAGGAAAGGCGCACGTGGCATTAGGAACGCGCAGGTCGTCGCGAGGTACGCCGACGGCCGCGCCGAGAGTTGGGGCGAGTCGGTCGCGCGCGCCGCGATGATCGAGCTTGGGTTTGTCATCCCCGAGCTGCAGACCTCCTATGTCGACCCTGTCTCTGGGATGGTGTACCGCGCGGACTTCTCGTGGGAGCTCCCTGACGGGCAGACGGTCTTGGGCGAGATGGACGGGCTTATCAAGTACATCGACGAGAGCATGACGGGCGGAGACACGATTGGTGCCTTTGTGCGCGAACGGCAGCGGGAGTCTCGCCTCACCATCGGCGGACGAAGCGTCGTGCGATTCACCTCGGCGCAGGTGGGCGACAAGCCCTACTTCGAGCGCCTGCTTGCAAGCTACGGAATCCCCCGTGCAGACCCGCTCGAGGACTGGGTCCCTCTCCGAAGCTCCCTCCCCCCCTCTCTTCTTTATCGGTATCTGTGAAACGGCCTCTGCGTTTCCGCAGGTCGCGAGAAACACTTTTCACAGATACCGATAAAGAAGGGGAAGGGGGAAGGAGAGGGGGCCGGGAGGCCAGCCGGGGGGCCAGAAAAAGCCCCTCCAGCGCGAGGGCGGAGGGGCTAGCGGAGCGAGAAAAGCGACGAGAAAGACCTACTCGGCGACCTCTGCGATGGCGGCCTTAAGCTCGTCGACGCGGTTCGTGGCCTCCCAGGTGAAGTCGGGGTCCTTACGGCCAAAGTGACCGTAGGCGGCCGTCTTCTGGAAGATCGGGCGGCGCAGGTCGAGGTCACGAATGATGGCGCCGGGACGCAGGTCGAAGACCTTCTCGACGGCCTTCTCGATGAGCTCGTCGTCGTACGCGCCGGTACCGAAGGTGTCGACCATGATGGACAGCGGGTGGGAGACGCCGATGGCGTAGGCCAGCTCGACCTCGCACTTGTGGGCAAGCCCGGCGGCGACCACGTTCTTGGCGACCCAGCGCGCGGCGTAGGCGGCCGAGCGGTCGACCTTGGTGCAGTCCTTGCCGGAGAAGCAGCCACCGCCGTGACGGCCCATGCCGCCGTACGTGTCGACGATGATCTTGCGGCCGGTGAGGCCGGTGTCGCCCATGGGGCCACCCACCACGAAGCGGCCGGTGGGGTTCACGTAGATGTCGGCGTCGCGCCACTTGATGCCGACCTCGTCAAGCACGGGCGCGATCACGTGCTCGACCATGTCGTGCTCGATCTGGTCGTGCTCGGCCTTGGCGTCGTGCTGCGTGGAGACGACGATGGCCGTGACCTCGACGGGCTTGTCGTCCTCATAGCGAACCGTGACCTGGGTCTTGCCGTCGGGGCGCAGGTAGCCGACCTCGCCGGACTTGCGGACGGCAGCCAGGCGCTCGGCCATGCGCTGCGCGAGGTAGATGGGCATGGGCATGAGCACGTCGGTCTCGTCGGAGGCGTAGCCGAACATCATGCCCTGGTCGCCGGCGCCGATCTTGTCCAGCGGGTCGGTGTCGTCGGCACGGGCGTAGGTGCCGTCGACGCCCTGCGCGATGTCGGGGCTCTGCTCGTGGATCATGTTGATGACGCCGCAGGTGTCGCAGTCGAAGCCGTACTTGGCGCGGTCGTAGCCAATGCCACGCACGGTCTCGCGCACGATCTTCTGCACGTCGACGTAGGCCTCGGTGCGGACCTCGCCCATCACCACGACGGTACCGGTGGTGGTGAAGGTCTCGACGGCGCAGCGCACGTTGTCGACGTTGGCGGGGTTGCCGTCGGCGTCCACGTAGCCCGCGGCCTGGAGCTTGGCCTCCTTGGCGAGAATCGCGTCGACAATGGCGTCGGAGATCTGGTCGCACATCTTGTCGGGGTGGCCCTCGGTGACGCTCTCCGAGGTGAAGTAGTAGTTCTTGTGGGCCATTCCAGTATCCTTTCCGCACGGGTGGACCCGTGCCAACAGCGACCGCCGCGTCGGCGCTCGACTATAACTGAGAGATGCAACGCCTCGCATGGGCGAGAAGGTCGCTCGCATCAGGGTAGCGCGCAAACCCCGCCTCGTCACCCCTGCGCAGGCTGCTTGGCAACAACCCCCTCGGCATCGCTTGAGGGCGAGGATAAACGCTCCGCGGACACGAGGGCGGCGTGGGCCGCCTCGGTCCCCATGCCATTGAGCGCGATGTCGATGAGCGAGCGGGCGAGCCTGTCGCCCGTGGGGGCATCTTCTCCGAGGCCTGCTACCTCGAGGGCGGCAAAGATGTACGCGCCGGAGATGGCAACGGCGCCGAGGCGGCTGTTCACGCCCTCGCGCACCATCCCCTCCCCCTTCGCCCGCTCCAGCTGGGCACTGATGATGGCGATGATGCGTGCGAAGTGCGTCTCCATGGAAGGCAGGACGCTGTTGTTGGCGTCGATGACCTCGCGCGTCATGGCGAGCGCGAGCGGGCTTCCCGAACTCATGCGGTTCGTGAGCTCGCACGTGAGGCCCACAAGCGCGTCGAGCGCGGAGGCGGCAGCGGCGACGGCGGCCTCGACGGAGTCCACCAGCTCGTCGATGGATCGGTCGAAGATTGCCTCGACCAACGCGTCCTTGTCCGCAAAGTAGTAGTAGAGCGCGCCCTTCGACATCTTGCAGCGCGAGGAGACCTCGCTCATCTGGAAGTCGGTGTTGCCCCGCTCGACCATAAGCGATGTGGCTACCGCCATGATGCGCTCGCGCGTCGCCGCGCTCTTGCGCGTCTTGGTGCTACTGCGCAGCCTGGTGGTCTGCCGCGTCACCGTCTCCTCGAGCGTCGTGCGTGCCGCACCGCTCGCCTTCTTCAAGCTATTGGCCAGCTCGGACGTCATGTTCTCGTCAAGCAGACTCATCCCGTTTGCGCCCCACTTCGCGCCTCGCAGACTCATGTACAACGACGTGATTCTACCATCAAGGTTCTCATTTTTGAGCAGTTTTCAAAAAAACTGTCTGCGAAGTCTAAATGCACCTCGTTTGGGATACCAACAGGTGTAGAAAGTTATGATTGGGACGGTGTGCCCCTCGCGTTCGCGGGGGCTCACTTCCCAGATACACCGAGAAGCGACAACCCACCGCGGAGGAGCATGGGCAAGATATTCCGGATCTTCTGGCGAGACCTCAAGAGAATACTGCGCAATCCGGTCGCCGTCATCGTCACGCTGGGCGTCTGCGTGATTCCGTCCCTGTATGCGTGGTTCAACATCCTGGCGAACTGGGACCCCTACGAGAACACCCAGGACGTTCGCGTGGCCGTGGTCAACCTCGACGAGGGGGCAGACGCCGGGGGCGACCTTGGCTTCATCAACGCCGGCGACATGGTCGTCGAGGAGCTTGGCAAGAACACCCAGCTCAAGTGGGTCTTTCTCGATGAGGACACCGCGCTCGAGGAGGTGCGCGCCGGCCGCTCGTACGCAGCCATCGTGATTCCCGCCGATTTCACCAAAGACCTCACCTCGGTCCTCACGGGAGACCTCGTATCCCCCAACCTCACCTACTACGTGAACGAGAAGGTCAACCCCATCGCGCCCAAGGTCACCGACACCGGCGCCTCGACCGTCGAGACGCAAATAAACGAGACCTTCGTCTCGACGGTCACCAACGTGGTCGTCGGCAAGCTCCAAGACGTCGCCGTCTCGGCGAAGGGCGACACCGACAACGCCGCCACGAGCATCGTGAGCCGCGTCCGCGGGGTCAAGGGCACCGTCGACGACCTCTCGTCGAGCATGACGGACGCCCAGGGCACCGTCTCTGCCGCGCGCGAGACCATCGCGGACGCCGAGGCAACCCTCGACGAGCTTGACCGCATCTCCTCGAGGGCGAGCGGGAGCCTGGCAGACGCCACGGGGGTCCTCTTCACCTCGCGCGACGACGCCACCTCGCTTGCCACCTCGGTCTCCGGCGCCGTCGCCGACGGCTCCACGCGCCTCTCGTCCATCTCGGGCACCACCAACCAGGCGATAGGGCGCATCTCCGGCAAGATCGGCCAGGCCCAGGGCACGGCGGAGGGCGCCCTCGCCACCGCCCAGTCGCTCGTGGACCAGAACCGCCAGCTGGTCCAGGAGCTCGAGGGCCTCTCGTCCTCCCTCCCCGAGTCCGCTCGGCCGGCCTTCGACGCCGCCGTGGCGAAGATCAGCGAGCAGGTCGACAAGGAGCAGACGACCGTCGACAAGCTCTCCCGCGCGACGAGCGACATCGGCGCCACCAACGACGCCGTGGCAGGGCTCTCCTCGTCTGTGAACGACTCGATCCAGACCGGCACCTCGTCGCTCTCGGGCGTGAGCTCCTCGTTCAACCAGACCACGCTCCCGCAGCTCTACGGGGCGCTCGACAGCTTCTCCGGCGCCGCGCAGAGCCTCTCCGGGTCGCTCGGCGGTCTCTCCCCCACCATCTCGCAGACGAAGGCCGTGCTCGAGCAGCTCGACGACACGCTCGAGCAGACCTCCACGGCACTCGACGTGACCACGCAGTCCCTGGGCGAGATGTCGGGCACGCTCGACAAGGTCGCCACCGACCTCTCGGCCATCCAGAGCTCGAGCGCCATGGACCGCGTGAGCGAGCTGCTCGACCTCGACGCCAACGGCATCGCGTCGTTCATGTCGTCACCCGTCGCCCTCGACGAGGAGGCCATCTTCCCCGTTGCCAACTACGGCTCGGGCGTGGCGCCCTTCTACACCAACCTCGCCCTGTGGGTGGGAGGCTTCGTCCTCATCGCCATCTACAAGGCCGAGGTGGACGACGAGGGCATCGACGGGGGCTTCGAGCCGTGGCAGGGCTACTTCGGGCGCCTGCTGCTGTTCCTGCTTCTCGGCGTCTTGCAGGGCGTGATCTGCACCGTTGGCGACCTCGTGATCGGCATCCAGTGCCTCGACCCCAAGGCGTTCGTCCTCGCGGGCGTGATTGAGTCCTTCGTCTACGTCAATGTGATCTTCGCCTTCGCCGTGGCGTTCAAGCACATTGGCAAGGCGCTCTGCGTCCTTCTCGTGATCCTGCAGATCCCAGGCTCCTCGGGCACCTACCCCATCGAGATGATGCCGGGCTTCTTCCGCGCCCTCAACCCCTGGCTGCCATTCACCTACGGCATCCGCGCCATGCGCGAGGCCATCGCCGGCTACTACGGCAACTACTACGGCCACAACCTCTTCATGCTCCTGCTCTTCCTGATCCCTGCGCTGCTCATAGGCGTGGGCTGGAGGCGCCACCTCCTGAACATCAACTCGCTCTTCGACAAGAAGCTTGCCGAGACCGACCTCATAATCTGCGAGCGCGACGGCATCGAGGTCGAGCACTACCGGCTCTCCTCGCTCATCAAGGCGCTCATGCACAACGACGAGTACCGCACCCAGCTGCTCCAGCGCGCAGCCAGGTTCAACGCTGCCTACCCGCACCTCATTCGCGTCGGCTTCGTGCTGCTGCTGGCGCTTCCGCTAGGTCTCTCGGTGGTCATGTTCTCCGCGAGCAACAAGCTCCCGTGGTTCATCGTGTGGATCGTCTGCCTGGTACTCCTGTGCACGGCGCTCATCATCATCGAGTACTTCCACGAGTCGCTCACCCGAAAGACCGCCATGGTCGACCTCACCAAGGACGAGATGTACCAGCTCCTGGGGGACCAGCTCGACCGCGAGTACTTCTCCTCGCCCATCGAGCGGCTGCGCAGGCGCATGAGCGACGCGGTGGCGGAGGCGCACCAGGCCAGGCAGGCGGCGGAGGACTTCGCCGCCTCCGCGGAGGCGTCCGGTGAAGCCGCAGGCGCCCAGACCACGCTCGTGCTGAGGCGCCTCATCGACGGCCCGCACCTCGCAGGACGCGACCAAGACCCCGAGGTGGAGGTGCCGACCATCGTCCGAGGCGGCGCCGTGACCCCCGCGAGCGCGGCAGCAGACGCGGCAGAGGATGCCGCGAGCGTCTCGCCCACAACGCCCGCCCCGACAGACGCCGCCACCGCCGCGACAGCCAGGTCCAAGGGCGAGAAGGACCACCGTGGCCACAAGAAGCACGACAAGGTCAAGGCCGACAAGGACAAGAAACGCAAGAAGGACAAGCGCGACAAGAAGAAGGCACACGACAAGTCACGCGACCACGAGGAGAAGGATCGCAAGCACAGGCACGGCAAGAAGGGCGACAAGGGCAAGAAGGGGGGCCGCTCATGAGGAAAATCTGGCACATCTTCCGCATCGACGCGATGCACGCGACCAAGAACGTCATCTCCCTCATCGTGTGCGTTGGCCTCGTGGTCATCCCGTCGCTCTACGCGTGGTTCAACATCGCGGGCAGCTGGGACCCCTACGGCAACACCGGCAACCTCAAGGTGGCCGTCGCCAACAGCGACGAGGGCTTCCAAAGCGACGCCATCCCCGTGAAGATCAACCTCGGCGAGCGCGTGGCATCGGACCTCTCGCAGAAGAAGACCATCGGCTACGTGGTCACGACCGAGGAGGACGCAATCGAGGGCGTGCGGAGCGGCGAGTACTACGCGGCGCTCGTGATTCCGGAGGACTTCACCAAGGACATGCTCACGGTCTTCTCGGACGACATCCAGCAGGCGACCATCGTCTATTACAGCAACCAGAAGGAAAACGCCATCGCGCCCATCGTGACCGACAAGGCCGCGACCTCCGTCAAGAACAGCATCCAGACCGACTTCGCCCAGAGCCTGGGCGAGATGGGCGCGGGCGCGCTCTCCGAGATCTCCGGGTACGTGAGCGACGACCAGCTCATGGACATAAGCAAGAACCTCACCGACGCCATCTCCCAGGCCTCGACCGACCTGCGGACCGTCTCGTCGCACATGGGGGTCTACTCGAGCCTGCTCTCGTCCGCGGGCTCCATCATCTACTCCTCCTCCACCCTGCTCTCGGGCACCGACTCCTCGACCCAGGATGTGCGCAACGCGCTCGCGGAGTCCGCGCAGGGAGTGCGCGAGGTGGGCGACTCCGTTGACTCGGCGACGGCAGCGATCGACGAGGCGCTCTCCACCAGCAGGCAGAGCTTCGACTCGGTATCGAGCGCGGTTGACACGGCCTTCGACACCGCCCAGACCGACGCCTCCGACGGCGCCTCAGAGCTTCGCGACATCGCGACGCGCATCGACGCGCACGCAGACGCCTACCAGCAGCTCGACGACAGCCTCACGTCGCTCAAGGAGATTCTGCCCGAGGGCTCGAAGTCCCTTCTCGACCCCACGATCTCGCGCGTCAGGGGGGTCATCTCCACGCAGCGCGCGATGGCGGAGCGCCTGCGCTCCTCCGCGACGGACCTCGAGAACGGCGTGAGCGACGCCAAGCAGGACCACGAGGACGTGAAGGCCCTCATCCAGCAGGACGCCCAGGAGATCGAGGACGCGCAGGGCAGCTTCAACTCCGACCTGCGCTCGCAGCTCTCGGACCTCGCGGGCTCCATAGACTCCGCCTCGACGGCGGCGAACACCGTCTCGATCAAGCTCGAGAACACCGTGAGCGACGTGGGTGACGCGGCATCCCTCACCTCGGGCAACCTCGCAGACATGAAGTCCCTGCTCGACTCCTCCGCCGAGCAGGTCAACGGCATGGCGAACGACCTCGACGACCTCTCCGCCCGCCTGACGGACGCCCTCGAGTCCGGTGACGCACAGCAGGTGCGCCAGATTCTCTCGGCGGACCCGACCGACCTCGCGACCTTCCTCGCGCAGCCCGTTGGCCTCAAGCGCGTTGCCGTCTTCCCCATCGCGAACACGGGCTCGGCCATGGCGGGCTTCTACACCACGCTAGCGCTCTGGGTCGGCGCCGTCGTCCTGGTCGCCATGCTCAAGGCGCAGGTCTCGGACGCCGAGCTCGCCCAGGCAGACGCGCGCCCGCGTCACGGCTACCTCGGCAGGCTTCTCCTCTTTGACCTTCTCGGCATCCTCCAGGCGCTTCTCGTCTCGTTTGGTGACCTCTTCTACCTGGGCGTGCAGTGCGCGGATCCGGTTGTGTTCGTGACCTCGTGCTGCCTCATCTCGGTGGTATTCGTGAACATCATGTACGCGTTCACGGTCTCGTTTGGCGACGTGGGCAAGGCGATCTGCGTGTTCCTGCTGGTCATCCAGGTTGCCGGCTCCGGCGGCACCTTCCCGGTGGAGATGCTGCCCCAGGCGTTCCAGACCTTCTACCCCACGCTTCCCTTCGTGCACGCCATCGCCGCGCTTCACGAGTGCATTGGCGGGTTCTATGGCTACACCTGGGTGGCAGAGATGTCGATTCTTGGCATCTATGTGGTGCTCTCGCTCATCCTGGGGCTACTGCTGCGCAAGCCGGTCGTGCGTCTCAACAACTGGATCGTCGAGAAGCTCGAGTCGACCAAGATCATGTAGGCGAGCGGGGCGCGGCAGCGGCAGTGCGGCGGTGATGCGACGCGGCGCCTGCCGGCGGCCTCGCGGCCACCGCTTGTCTCCTGCGTCTATACTTGAACGCTGAATGCACGTCAGCAAGAGACTAGTGAGAGGCACCACCTTGGCAGACGACAGACACGTGCGCGTGCGCTTCGCGCCCTCCCCCACCGGAAAGCTCCACGTGGGCGGCGCTCGCACCGCAATCTACAACTGGGCATTTGCCCGCGCGAACCACGGCACCTTCATCCTGCGCATCGACGACACGGACCCAACCCGCTCGACCGAGGAGAACACCCAGATCATCCTGCGTGCCATGCGCTGGCTGGGCCTCGACTGGGACGAGGGCCCGGAGGTTGGCGGCGACTACGGTCCCTACCGCCAGACCGACCGCATGCAGCTCTACCGCGACGCGGCGCAGCGCCTGTGGGACGAGGGCAAGGCCTACCCGTGCTTCTGCACGCCTGAGAAGCTCGCGGCCGACAAGGCTGCCGCCGAGGCGCGCCACGACCCCTTCCAGGGCTACCAGCGCACCTGCCGCGACATCGACCCCGCCGAGGCCAGGCGCCGCATCGACGCGGGCGAGCCCTACACCCTGCGCATCAAGGTCCCTCTCGACCGCGGCGACGTGGTGGTGCACGACGCGGTCCACGGCGACGTGACCTTCAACGCCCGCGAGCTGGACGACTTCATCATCTTCCGCTCTGACGGCACCCCCACCTACAACTTCGCCACCGTGGTGGACGACGCCATGATGGGCATCACGCACGTGATCCGCGGCGACGACCACCTCTCCAACACCCCGCGCCAGATCATGGTCTACGAGGCCCTGGGCGCCCCTGTGCCCACCTTTGCGCACATCTCGATGATCCTGGGGCCGGACGGCAAGAAGCTCTCCAAGCGCCACGGCGCGACCTCGGTCGAGGAGTACCGCGACGCCGGGTACCTCTCCGACGCCTTCGTGAACTACCTCGCGCTTCTCGGCTGGTCGCTCGACGGCGAGACCACCATCGTGCCCCGCGACGTGCTGGCGCGCGAGTTCTCGCTCGACCACGTCTCGAAGAACCCCTCGACCTTTGACCCCAAGAAGCTCGACGCCATCAACCAGGCCTACTACCTGGCCATGAGCGACCGCGAGTTCTCCGAGCGCGTGCTTGTTCCCGAGCTTCGCTCCGCGGGGCTGGAGGCCGCCGAGGGCGCCCTTGCGCACGACGACGCCTGGTACGACCTGCTCTCCTCCATCTTGAAGCCCCGCACCGTCGTGGCGCCGGACGTGGTTGGCAAGGCGCGCTTCCTCTACGAGGGCGACGAGGTCGAGCTGGACGAGAAGTCCGTCGAGAAGAACCTGGCCAAGGCAGGCGCGCGCGGGTTTGTGACCGCAGCCGCCGAAGCCCTCGAGGCGCTCGACGATGGCGCGTGGCACGCCGAGGCCATCAACGCCGCCCTCGAGGCGCTGCCGGAAAGGCTCGGCGCCTCCAAGCGCAAGTTCTTTGGCGCCGTTCGCGTCGCCGCCTGCGGCAACCAGGTGTCGCCGCCGCTCGGCGAGTCGCTCGAGCTGCTCGGGCGTAGCTGCACGCTCGCGCGGCTCAGGTGCGCGGAAGGAATCGCGGCAGAGTAGGACCGGCGCGCCCGGGAGCGAAGGCTCGCCCCGGGCGCGCGGCTTTATCGCCGGCAGCTGCGAAGCGCGCCACCCGATGCCGGCGCTTGGGCGAGAAGGCAGTGAGACGAGAGGAGCGGCAATGGTCACGATGTCAGCGTTCGAGGTTCTCGGCCCCATCATGGTGGGTCCGTCCTCCTCGCACACCGCAGGCGCGCTGAGAATTGCGCTGGTTGCGCGCTCGCTTGCGCCGGCGCCCATCGAGCACGTTGACTTCGTGCTGTACAACTCCTTCTCGCGCACGCACGTGGGCCACGGAACCGACCGCGCGCTCGTCGCGGGCATGCTGGGGCTCGGGCCGGCCGACATCCGCGTGCGACGCTCCTTCGAGCTTGCCCGCGATGCCGGGCTTGGCTTCAGCATCACCGAGGGCGGCAGAAACGAGAGTCTTCACCCAAACACCGTAGAGATTCGCATGGCATGTGAGGGCGGGGCGTCAATCTCGGTCACCGGCGAGTCGCTAGGTGGCGGGCGCGTGCGCGTGAGCAGCATCAACGGAGTGCGCGTTGACATCGCGGGAGACATGCCCACCATCTTCGTGGAGCACCGCGACCTGCCTGGCGTGCTCGCGGCGCTCACGCGGAAGCTCTCAACGGCCAACGTGAACATTGCGACAATGAGCACCTTTCGCGAGGAGCGCGGCGGCAGGGCATACACGGTCTTCGAGGTGGACGAGCCGGTTGGGTCTCGCCTGCTCGAGCTGCTTGGCGCCACCGAGCATGTTGAGTTTGCCTCGCAGGTGAACGTCCCCGGCGCGGCTGGCGCGGCCGAACCCGTTGAGTCCGGCCTCTCCTTTGCAAGCGGATCGCAGCTGCTCGCTGCCTGTGGCGCACGGCAGCTCTCGATAGGCGAGCTCATGCGCGCCCGCGAGGCGGAGCTGGCGGGCGACGTAGGCGGTTCCCTCTCGCCCGATGCCGCCATGGCCCGCGTGCTCGAGGTCATGCGCAGCGAGACGACCGAGGCGCTCACGAAACCAAAGACCTCGCTCGGAGGTCTTCTCGGCGGACAGGCGGCTCGGGTCGCGGAGGGCGGCAGCGCGCCGTGCGGGGGCGCAAGCAACCTGGCAGGAGCGCTCATGGGGACGGCACTCACTCGGGCAACGGCATTTGCGATGGCAACGCTTGAGCGCTCGGCCACGATGGGCGTCATTGTGGCGGCGCCAACCGCCGGGAGCTCCGGGGTAGTTCCGGGGGCGCTTCTCGCCTGCGCGGAGGCTGCAGGCGCCGAGGACGCCGCCATTCGGCGTGCGTTGTGGAACGCCGCGGCAGTGGGGGCCCTCGTCTCGACGAACGCGACGGTCGCGGGCGCCGAGGGCGGATGCCAGGCGGAGGTTGGCACGGCTTCCGCCATGGCCGCGAGCGCGTTGGTCGAGCTTCTCGGCGGCACGCCCGCGCAGTGCCTGGACGCCGCGTCGCTTGCGATAGCGAACACGCTGGGGCTGGTCTGCGACCCCGTTGGCGGCATGGTGGAGTTCCCTTGCCAGGTGAGAAACGCGATGGGCGTGGCCTGCGCGATGAGCTCGGCGCAGCTGGCGCTCTCTGGGGTGGGATGCCCCATCCCGTTCGACGAGGTGGTCGACGCGATGGCGACCGTTGGGGCTGCGCTTCCGCCCGCGCTGCGCGAGACGGCCGAGGGTGGGCTTGCCGCCACGCCCACGGCGCGCGGGGGATGCGCCGGCTGCGGCGCGTGCGCGTAGCCGCAGGAACGGGGCCGCAGGCGATGGTGCCACGCTCGCTGGCGCCCTGCTCAGCGGCCTCCCTCGGCGGCGCCAAAGAGCCCGCGCTCGCAAGCTTCTCGACCAGAATCGCCCCTCCGGCGAGATTCTGACGCCGGAAGCATGGTTGTCGCAGCCATCACGTACGAAAGGGCCTCTCGTGCGCCGATTTCTCGCCGGAGGGCGCATCTCGTACGGAATCCCGTCGGGGACCCCCTCTTCGGCGTCATATTCTCGCCGGAGGCCCCTTTTCGCAGCAGCAGCGTACGAAGTCTTTCCTCCGGCGTCATTTTGGCGCCGGAGGGCGCATCTCGTACGGAATCCCGTCGGGAACCCGCCTTCCGGCGTCGTTTTCTCGCCAGAGGCGACGCTGCGTGCGGGAAACCCGCGACAATCGCCCCTCCGGCGTCATTTTGGCGCCGGAGGGCCTTTTGCTGCATATGAGCGAGCGCTCATGTTGGCGCTCGTTGGCGCACGTTTGTTCTAGAGACGAAAACAGGCCACCGGCATAGCCGATGACCTGCGGTTTCTTGGTAGCCCGTAGCAGATTCGAACTGCTGATCTCCGCCTTGAGAGGGCGGCGTCCTAGGCCGCTAGACGAACGGGCCATATTCGGTTGTTAGGACAGTGGCTGGGATGGAGAGAATCGAACTCCCGTTGACGGAACCAGAATCCGCTGTCCTACCGCTAGACGACATCCCAATTAATGTCTGTCCTGTCTCAACGCGAGAAGATACTTTACGGCATGCCACGCATCATTGCAAGCGTCATTTCAAACTATTTTTCGAGACAGTCGAACTGTTATGGTGACACCCATATCTACCTGCAAAGACGCAATACTAGTCCTTCCCGCACAGCCTTGCGAGCAGGGCATCCCGGCTATTCTCGACCCTCCCGTAGATCACATCATCGAGAAGCGCCGAGAGGGCCTCTCCCACCTTGGGCCCAGGCGCAATCCCCAGTGCACGAATGACGTCTCCCCCACCAACGGCAAGGTCGCGCACGCGATACACCGTCCCCCGCGACAGCTCGGCAGAGAGCGCGCGCTCGAACGCGTCCAGCTCAACCGCGCGCTGTGCGCAGGCTCTCGTCTTTGCAACGGCATCGCCGCGCTGAAGGTCCAGAAGCTGGTACGCCAAGGCCGGAGCCTCGCCCGGACGCGCCTGGTCGAGCCTTCTCAGCAGCCGACGCACGCCAGCTGGGGTCGCCGAGAGGTGTCGGTCATGGTACTTGACGAGCGTCGCGGCCCTGCCAGCCACCTCGTGCGGCAGCGCAAGCCCCAGGATGGTGTCCCGGCAGATGACCGAGCCCGCACGCTGGTGGTCGCGAAAGTGCCCCCGGCCGTTCTCGTCGACGGACGCACACACGGGCTTTCCCGCATCATGGAGCAGCGCCGCCCACCGCAGCTCCTGCGAGGGGATGCCCCCGGCAAACGCCTCGACGCCAGAGCACACCCTTGCCGTGTGCTCCAGGAGGTCGTAGGCATGGTAGGAGCTCCTCTGGTTCATGCCCCGCATGGGGATGAGGGCTGGTACGGCGCGGGCGACCACGTCGAACTCGTTTCGAAGCGCCCAGGACACGCGCCCAGAGGAAACGATGCCATCCATCTCCTGGCCCACGCGCTCGCGCGCGATTCCGTCAAGCTCGGGGGCGCACGCAACGAGCGCCGCCTGCGTGCGCGGCTCCACGTCAAAGCCCAGCCTGCAGGCAAAGCGCACAGCCCTGAGAACCCGGAGCGCATCCTCCTCAAAGCGCCGGTAGGGGTCGCCCACCGCGCGAATCATGCCAGATGACAGGTCTTCTCGCCCACCGAAGAGGTCAAGGAGGCCGCGCTCCGGATGGTATGCCATGGCGTTGACGGTGAAATCGCGACGGGCAAGGTCTTCTCGCACGTCTCGAATAAAGCGCACCTCATCGGGATGACGACGGTCGGAGTAGGACCCCTCGACGCGATAGGTGGTCACCTCGACAGGCTGGCCCTCGACCACCGCGGTCACGGTGCCGTGGGCGATGCCCGTCTTGTGCACCTCGATTCCGGAGTCGGCAAGCACGCGCTCCGTCTCCTGCCAGGTTGCGGAGGTCGTCACGTCTACGTCGTGCATGGGCGCGCCAAGAAGCGCATCGCGCACCCAGCCGCCAACGACCCACGCCTCGAAGCCCGCCGCCTCGAGCGTCCGCAGGACGCGCAGGCCATAGCCCGGCACGGGGTATGCTGGCACGTCTCGCACCACCGGCATGCGCATCCTCCCTGCTATAGGCACTGTCCTTCTCATGCACCGAAGTATAGCGCGCTCGCAAAGGAGGGCATTGACTGCGTGGGACCTAAACCTCACACGTGTTGTTTCTTTTCTTATCAATAGCGAAGAAACCCCAGTTGGGCACTACCGGTAATAATGTTTGAAACAACACGTGTGAGGTTATGGAGCAGAGCGACGCACGGAGCAGAGCGACTCACGCACACCTGACAAAACGCGGCGAGAAAAGCTCCACAACGCGGGGGCGCCCGTTTTGGGCCCACGCACCCGCGTGATATGCTTCGGAGCGGAATATATGACACGAACGATCGCTATTGGAGGGTCACATGGACGAGCTTAAAAGCGTCACCGCCGACGACCTCGCGGCCTCGCACGAGAACTTCTCGGCCGAGCGCGCGAACGTCGTCGCAAAGAACGCCGTCACCGCAAGCGGCATCCGCGCCGCCGCGCGCCGCCCCGAGGGCGTTGCCGCAAACGCGCTGGGCTTCGACATCGAGGTCACGCAGGGCGAGAGGTGCAACCAGGAGCGCTCCGGCCGCTGCTGGATGTTCGCAAGCCTCAACACCATGCGCTACCGCGTCATCAAGAAGTACAACCTCAAGACCTTCGAGCTCTCGCAGGCCTATCCCCTCTTCTGGGACAAGCTCGAGAAGAGCAACTGGTTCCTCGAGAACATCCTCGACACACTTGACGAGCCTCTCGACGGCCGCCTGGTGTCGTTCCTGCTCACCGACCCCATCGGCGACGGCGGGCAGTGGGACATGTTCCGCAGCCTCGTGAAGAAGTACGGCGTGGTGCCCAAGGAGGCCATGCCCGAGACCGCCTGCTCGAGGAACACCGGCGACATGGACCGCTACCTCACGCGCTACCTGCGCGGTGCCGCCAAGCGCCTGCGCCAGAGCCACGAGGCGGGCGTGGAGACAGACGACCTTCGCTCCATGAAGAAGGAAATGATGGACGAGGTCTACCACCTGCTGGCGACCTGCCTGGGCGAGCCGCCCGCGAGCTTCCCCGTGCGCCTTCGCGACAAGGACGACAAGCTCGTGCTAGCCGGCACCTTCACGCCAAAGGAGTTCTTCTCGACCGCGGTCGACATGGACGTGGACGCCTACGTCTCGCTCATCAGCGCTCCCACGGCCGACAAGCCCTTTGGCCACACGTATACCGTGAGCAGGCTCGGAAACGTCTGGGAGGACCACGGCGTGCGCTACCTCAACCTCCCGCCCGCAGAGCTCAAGCGCGTGGCGATCGCCCAGCTCAAGGACAACCTGCCCGTGTGGTTTGGCTGCGACGTCATCCAGAGCTACCTGCGCGACGAGGGCATGATGGACACTGCGGCGCTCGACGTGGACGCGCTCTTTGGCTTCCCCGTGGAGGGCAACATGGACAAGGCCGAGCGCCTGGACTACGGCGAGAGCCTCATGACCCACGCCATGGTGCTCGAGGGCGTGCGCCTGGACGCAGACGGCAAGCCCGAGATGTGGAAGGTCGAGAACTCCTGGGGCAAGGACCACGGCCGAGACGGCTTTGACACGCTCTCCGACGCGTGGTTCGACGAGTACGTCTACCAGGTCGTGGTTGACAAGAAGTACCTCACCGAGGAGGAGCGCCACACCTACGAGACCGAGGAGCCCAAGGTGCTTGCGCCATGGGACCCCATGGGCTCGCTGGCGTAACAATAAGAATGAGACAAAGGGACAGTCCCTTTGTCTCATCGGGAAGGAACAACATGGGAAGCATTGACACAGGTTGGGCGCGCGAGCAGGGGACGGCCTTTGGAGCCGAGCGCGCCAACCGAGTTGCAAGAAACGCCGTAACCTCCATGAACGTGATGGCCGCTGCGCGCGACTACACGCGCATGCGCACCTACCACGACACCTACGGCGTCTCCATCAAGCGCACGGGTGACGTCACCAACCAGCGCCAGAGCGGTCGCTGCTGGATGTTCTCGGCCTTCAACGTGGCACGCGCCGCCACGATGGACCTGCTCGACGTGGACTCCTTCGAGTTCTCGCAGGCGTTTGGCATGTTCTACGACAAGCTCGAGAAGGCCAACGCCATGCTCGACCATGTGATTGCGCTGGTCGACCGCCCGGATAACGACCGCGAGCTCGACCACGTGCTCGAGTGGGGCATGAGCGACGGCGGCTACTACTTCGAGGCCATGGACCTCATCGCCAAGTGGGGCCTGGTGCCCAAGGACGTGATGCCCGAGACCGCCTGCTCCAAGAGCTCCTCCGAGATGGACGCCCAGCTCGACCGCCTGCTGCGCCGTGCCGCAGCGGACATCCGTCGCGCACACCGCGCGGGCGCCGGTGCCGAGGAGCTTGCGGCAAAGAAGGACGCCTGCATGGCCGACGTCTACCGCATGCTCTCCGTCTGCCTGGGCGAGCCGCCCGCGACCTTCGACTTGGAGGTCAAGGTTGGCAAGAAGGCCAAGGTCGACGCTGCTAAGCTCACGCCGATCCTGCCCGAGGACGCCCCAGAGAAGGACGGTGTCGCAGACGGCAAGGACGCTGCGGGCGAGAAGGACGTCGACAAGGACGCCCGCATGCTGCTCCGCGACGCCGACATCACCCCACGCGAGTTTGCCGAGCGCTACGTTCCCTTCGACCCCAACGACTACGTGCAGCTGGTCTGCATGCCCGGCGCTTCTCGCCCCTGGAAGACGGCATGGCATGTCCTGCTAGAGGAGCCCATGGTGGGTGGCACCCCCAACCGCTTCCTCAACATGCCGCAGGAGGTGCTGGAACAGGCCGCCATCGCCAGCCTCAAGGCCGGCGTGCCCGTGGGCATGGACGCCGACGTCATGCAGGAGTTCCCGCGCCACATCGAGGACTTCCCCGGCGTGCTGGCAACCGACGGCCTCGACCTCGAGGGGCTCTTTGGCGTTGGTCTCAAGATGAGCCGCGAGGACATGCTCGACGTGCGCGAGACCTCCCTCACCCACGCCATGACCTTCCAGGGCGTCGAGCTGGACGATGCCGGCGAGCCGGTGGCCTGGCGCGTCGAGAACAGCTGGGGCAAGGACTCCTGCAAGGACGGCTACCTCTACATGAGCGCCGACTGGTTCCGCACCTACGGCGGCGCCGTGACGGTCATGCGCAAGTTCGTGCCCGAGGACGTGCTCGAGCTTTGGGACAAGGCCGAGGCAGTCGACGTGGAGCCTTGGGACGGCGTGGCGACGGCACTCGGCGTAAGGTCGTAGGGCAGGCCATAGGCTCACTTGGCCACCAGTTCCGAGCGGACCGTTGGAGTATATGGAGGAGAAATGGCTACATCGCAGAACACCCCCGTTCAAAACGTTGTCTTTGACATGGGCGGCGTGCTTCTCGACTTCAACGGCTCGCTGTTCTCGCACGTCTTTACCACAAGCGAGGAGGACGCCGCAGCCCTCAACGCGGCGCTCTTCTCGTCTTCAGCGTGGCCGCTGCTTGACGCCGGTGCCATCAGCGAGGAGACCATCGAGCGCATGGCCCAGGCGCACCTGCCCGAGAGGCTTTGGCCCAACCTCCACGAGTGCATGGTCCACTGGCACGAGCACCAGCCCGTGTTTCCCGAGACCAATGCCATCGTCGAGCGGCTGCACGCCGCAGGCTACAGCTGTTATGTGCTCTCGAACGCAGGCACGCGCTTCTGGAGACAGAAGGACCGCATTCCCTCCTTTCCGCTCATGGATGGGTGGGTTGTCTCGGCATTCGAGCGCGTCATGAAGCCAGATCCGGCAATCTATATGGTGCTCTGCGACCGGTACGATCTCGACCCTGCAACATGCCTCTTTGTGGATGACAACCCCGACAACGTTGCAGGAGCAAGGGTCGCCGGCATGCAGGCTCACCAGTTCACGAGCGCTCGGGAACTGGAGGACCATCTCAAGAGCCTTGGCCTCAAGTTCTGAGTCCAATAATCCAATAAGGCAGTCCACCGCACTCAATCGATTCAGCGGCGCCTCTGGTCACTTGGCCGGGGGCGCTTCTCTCTGATGGCCATTTCTACTACTCCCCCACTTTCTCTAGGTACTCCGCGCAGGTCATCGCCGGGACTCTTGACCCTGCGAAAGCCCTGATGTCGCGGGAGAGAATCACGTCGACACCATTGAGCTCAGCACACGCACGGATCAGCCCATCCTCGAAATCGGGCTCACCGGAACGTAGGGCAAGGTCGCACTCCTCTGCGCCAAAGGGAGCGACAACCAAAAGGCCCGCGAGAAGATCGATGCAACGGCGTGCGATACTCTCACCATATGCTTTCCCCAACACGTAATAGGCATCCTTGAGAGACATCGGCGTCACCAGACCCATGTCTCCCCCACCGTTACAGCGCTCAACGACAAGCACCGCCTCACGCGATTGCGGGCGCCTCTCGTCCACCAGGTCGAGAAGCACATTGGTATCGAAGAGCAGCCTACTCATATCTGCTCGCAACCATATCCTTAGCTTGGGAGTCCGTGAGATTGTCTAGCCAGTCCACCTTAGGCAAAGACGCCCTCAGCTCCATGAGCTCGCGAAGCTTTGTGGATGCCTCGTCGTGAACTTTGACCCCATCTGCAGGAATCTTGCCGGTCTCAGCGATTGCTTCCCACGTACGGCGAATCACCTCCCCTGGAGCGACGCCCTCACGCGCCAGGATTCGTTCCACCTGACGAGCGGTAAGGACGTCGATCCGTCCTGAGACAACAGTAGTGGCCATATTTCCTCCTAAGCTGTATACGCGTATACAGCTTAGGAGGAAACGATGAACCTCGCGCTCCACAATTGGAACTCTTCGGAAACTGGTCGCGATTCCTCGGCAGGCGGGAGCAGGTGCCCCAGCGGCGCTAGAACTCGGCGAACCCCGGTTCGCCAACTCGGCAGATATCGTCACCGTTGGCGAAGTCAGTCACCGCAGCTACAAAGGCTTCCTCGTCCCCGGTGCGAAACGCGCAGGTAAGCTGCACGTCCTCGGCAAAGACGGAGTCTCGCACGAGCCCGCCAGCGTCGGCGACCATGCGCGTGATGCGGTCGTAGGCCGAGTACGGAATCTGTACCACCACTCGCGTCACGAGCGTCATCTCGACCACGCGGTCAGCCTTCTGGGCCGCCTCGACCGCTGCCTGCGTGGCGGCCGTGTAGGCGCGCACGAGCCCACCGGGGCCGAGAAGCGTGCCGCCAAAGTAGCGCGTCACCACGCAGCAGACGTCCTTGAGCCCGGCGCCATGGAGAACCTCGAGCGTGGGCATACCGGCGGTGCGGTTTGGCTCGCCGTCATCGGAGCACCGCTCGCGGCCATCCGCAAGAACCCACGCCGGCACGTTATGGCGTGCGTCATGGTGACGCGAGCGCACCTTCTCGATAAAGGCATTAGCCTCTGCCTCGCTAGACACATGTGTGAGCTGCGCGATGAAGCGACTTCGACGGTCCTCAAACTCACCCTGGACCTCGGTGCCGCCCTCGAGGGTAAGGTAGCCGGTCTGCGCTTGCGACAACTGCGTCACGCCTTGTCACCGAGCCTAAAGAGAGGCTCACCGGCACGGACTTCCGCCCCGGACGCAACGGCAGGCAGGGCCTCGCCGGACGCGTTTGTCACCGAGACCATCACGATGTCATCGTGGCCGGCAGCGCGGATCTTCTCGCGGTCAAACACGATGAGAGGCGTTCCCGCCGTAACGTAGGCGTCCTTCTCGACCAGCACGGCAAAGCCGTCGCCGCGCATTTCGACCGTGTCGACGCCCACGTGGATGAGGACCTCCATGCCGTCATCGGACGTGATGCCAATGGCATGTCCGGTTGCCATCGCCGCAGTGATGGTTCCCGTAACTGGCGCGTAGACTACGCCGCCAGAGGGATCGACGGCCATCCCCGGGCCAAGCATGCCCTGCGCAAAGACTGGGTCTGGTGCCTCGGAGAGAGACTTGGCCACTCCGGTGACGGGAGCCAGGACGCACCCGGGCTCAGCCGTAGCTACTATTGCATGCGGCGTCTCCCCTACGGCACGCTTCCCTCGCGAGAGCCTGTCAAAGAACCCCATGTGAACGACCTCCCCACGGGCAATTCACCCGTCGTGCATACATACCTTGTGCAGGATACCAAGTCATTGTAGTTGCGCTACGCTGAACCGGGCACCGTCGTGCTAGAATCACCCCTGCGAAGTGGGCCAGACGATCGCGGGGCCAGCGGCTTGCCGCGGGCCATGAGGAAAGTCCGGGCTCCACAGGGCAGGAAGCTGGCTAACGGCCAGGCGGGGTGACCCGACGGAAAGCGCCGCAGAAAAGAAGACTCCCGCTGCCCGCCTCGGCGGGTGAGAGAAAAGCTGAAACGGTGGTGTAAGAGACCACCAGCGTCGTGGCAACACGGCGGCTTGGCAAGCCCCTTCCGGAGCAAACGCAAATAGGAGCGCTATGGTGTGGCCCGCACCGCGCTCGGGTTGCGCGCTAGAGGGCGTCGGCAACGGCGTTCGTAGATAAATGATCGTCCTCGACAGAACCCGGCTCATAGGCCCACTTCGCACCTTTCTTCTCGGCTTGGGCGACCGGCAATACCTTGGGATAACGGGTTGAGATTGTTAGACCGCCTCTATTGTTTCGCGACGGAGGATTTGGGACTCCCAACTGGGGTAGCTGCCCAAAATTTGCGGTTGCCGGTCATAATTCGGGGTTCCGCTTAGTATCACCCCAGAAGTGCCATTTCCCTACCTGCGGCTCCGCAAAAAGTTAGAGTTTTCGTACTCGGCGATGCGCCCAAAAAGGACCGGCAACCGCAATTTTTGGGCAGAGGGGCGGCAACCGGTATCCCCTGCAGTTGTCATTAGAAGAGCGTAAACTGCGGGTTTGTGAGCATGCAATATAATGTCTCCTGAGCTAAGAGTTGTTTTTCATTGTAAGTTTTATGCCTAATCCCAAAATTGTTCTCAACTAGCCACCAAAAGTCCTGGTACAGCTCAAACGTCTTGATCTGTCCCCACGTCGCAGAGACCACTTTTATCCCTGCCGCTTCGATTACATTCCGACGCGTACTCGTGTGGTCGAGACGATACCGGCCCGTGTGGAAGTCATAGCTGTCGTATTCGATGTCTCCCTTCACCGACTCGTAGTACAGGTCGCCGTACAGTTCGTTCGCCGACATGAGGCTTTGGAGTCTCTCCGGCACAAGAATCCGCTGGTTCGCAGCCACTTGAGGCATCGTCCTCCCACCCAGCATCGGAGGAAGCGAGCTTGTGAGCGCGAGCAGGGTTTCGATTGGCGAAGCCGTATTTGGAACAACGTACTGAAGAGCACGCCGCGCACTTTTGATTCCATGGGCTCCGGGCATGAGGGCGAGAAACGCGGCGATTTCCTCAGGTGTTGTGATGGGATCTCGCGCTCCGGTGTACCCGCTTCCCTCGGCAGAGATAGAGAAGCCGCCGCAGAGATAGCATCCAATGACGGCAAGCTCTTGAATGTCCCTGCACTGGGCCATAAGAAGAAAAGTTAGCTCGGGAGACGCCACCCTCACCGCACCAGCCAACGTCCGGAAGGAGCCTTTGGGCAATTCAGGAAAGAGCTGATGTACCTGAACTGCAGGTGTCTGTCTCCTTCCGCTATTCCCGGGTACGAGCAGGTGGAGAGGACGGTCCTCAGAGAAGCCAAACGGCAGTGGACTCGAGGTGATTTCACTCCTGTTCGCCGTCGCATTGGCAAGCGTCGTGTCGGGCGAACAATCGGGGAGGCACTCGTCTCCCCTCTTCGTAAGCCAATACCGCAACGCCGACTCATATCCCAAATACAGTCCCATGTCAGCCCCTTTCCTCGGTAGCCGGAAAGAGTAGCAGGACGTACTTGCACCTTTCTGTCATTCTTCGGACCGCCAACAGACAGGTAGCTGTCACGGTTTTATAAAAAGCCAGCTAGATAGGGGCGTATGTTCATGGGAGTGCCAACGATAACTGCGAGGTCGAAATGGGACGTGATTCAAGGGCGCACGTTGCGGTGGCTTCATATTAGAACGCTTGTACTACTCATGGGTACGGTGTAGACTAGATTGGAACATTCGTTCTGTTACCGCATCATACCGGGAGGGGAGGTGCCATGGACAAGCTCGCCAAGCTGGGGATTCTCGCCGAGGCTGCGCGCTTTGACGCTGCGTGCACCTCGTCTGGCGTCACGCGTGGTCCGCGCGAGGGCATGGTGGGCGATGCCTGCGCGAGCGGACTGTGCCATTCCTTCTCGCCAGACGGGCGCTGCATCACCCTGCTCAAGGTCCTCATGTCAAACGCCTGCAGCTTCGACTGTGCCTACTGCGTCAACCGCCGAGGCGCAAGCTGCCCTAGGGCTACATTCGAGCCGCACGAACTCGCCGAACTCACCGTGGACTTCTACAAGCGCAACCACATCGAGGGGTTGTTCCTCTCATCCGCCGTCTTGGGCAACGCCGACAACACCACGGAGCGCATGATCGCCTGCCTAGAGATGCTTCGCGGTGAGTTCCGCTTCAATGGGTACGTCCACGCCAAGGTGATTCCCGGTACCTCTCCAGAGCTTGTGGACCGGCTGGGACGCCTTGCGGACAGGCTCTCCGTGAACCTGGAGCTTCCAAGCAGGGCATCGCTTGCCACGCTCTGTCCCGACAAAGACGCCTCATCCGTCATGGCGCCCATGGCGCAGATTGCCACAACGAGGCTCGAGGAGGAGCGTCAGCTGCTCGACTCCCCCGCCGGCAAGAAGGCACTGGCGAAAAGGGGCAAGCGGTCGTCCAGCCATGACGCAGAAGGCCTGAGGACAACCTCGGTCGGTGCCCGGTACACACTCGGAAGACCAAAGAGCGCCGTCCCCAACGCACTCAGGACGTTCACACCAGCCGGCCAGTCCACGCAGATAATCGTTGGGGCATCCCCCGAGGATGACAACCACATCCTGCAGCTCTCGAAGTCCCTGTACGACCACTACGGCCTCAAGAGAATCTTCTTTTCGGCCTACATGCCCATGGTGGAGGACAGCCGTCTTCCCGGGCGAGAGACTCCGGTGCCCCTGCGTCGTGAGCACCGTCTCTACCAGGCGGATTGGCTCATGCGCTACTACGCCTTCACGCCGGACGAGCTGGCAACGCCAAGCCGTCCCTGGCTCGACCTCGACGTCGATCCAAAGCTCGCCTGGGCGCTCGCCCACATGGACGCATTCCCCGTCGAGGTGATGGACGCCCCGCTCGAGAAGCTCCTTAGGGTCCCTGGAATAGGGCCGGTTGGGGCAAGGCGAATCCTCGCAGCCCGGCGTTCGAGAAGGCTCTGCGTTGACGACCTGCAGAGCCTGGGCGTCGCGTTCAAGCGCGCACGCTTCTTCGTGACCTGCGGCGGCAAGCGTGACCTTGGCGCCGCGCTCGATCCCGAGCTCATCCGGCAACAGGTGGTGAGAGATGCATCAGCGAGCAGATACAACGCGGCCAGACGCCAGGCAGAGGACCAGCTTAGCCTGTTCTAGCTCGCTCACGCCCGCCTCAAACGGCCGCGCCGTCGAGCGCGCGACAGCCAAGACTTCCTCGGCGCTCGCTCGCGGTGAGGAGGTCGCCCTGTGCTGTCAGCGTACCACGGAGTCTGTGCTCGCGGCCGTGGGAGTAACGTACCTCTCGCACGCAGACCCCCACCGAGTTCGAGTGGTCGCCGCTGACGAGGCTCAGGCGCGTCTAGGCGAGGCGGTCGTGACCCTCGAAGACGGGGAGGACGACTCGCTGGTGTCGCTGGCCAAACGGGTGTACTCGGGCTTTGAGAAGACCTGCGGCACCACCTGTGCACGGCGCGTTGTCCTCGCCTGCGCGTCGGACGAGAACGGCATGCCCGAGGCGGTCCACCGCTACATGCGTTTGGGCTTCTCAGCGGGAGTGCGCCTGTACGAGGACATCTCGTCCCCCGAGTCCGTCGCGTTTCTCCACTTTGTGCAACGCGTCTCGTCGGAGTGCGAGCACACGCGGCAGTTCGTCCGCTTCGTCCGCATCCCCGACGGCACCTTCGTCTCCGTCTTCGAGCCAAACGAGAACACGCTCTCGCTTGTTGGACGTCACTTTGCCAGGCGCATGAAGGAGGACCACTTTGTGATTGTCGACCCGCGCCACCTCGTGGCAATCTTCCACGAGCCTGGGGATGCCTCCTGCGCAACGGTGGGACTCGACGAGGACACCGCAGCCACGCTCGCCTCTCGCGTTGGGGAGGCTGACGAGCGCGAGCGCCTGGTCCAGGCTCTGTGGCAGCGCTTCTATCGGGCAATGGAGCTTCCTGGACGTGGGGCCGCCAGCCGAGGGTATGACCTGCGGGCATCGTGGATGCCCAAGCGCTTCTGGCACGGGCTACCGGAGCTTGACCCTAGGTTGCGGGGATAATCGCCCTATTCGCCCAAGCTGGCGCCGCTCATTGGTCAAACGTTTTCAAATCTCCCTGACTGCGACCTCTATAATACGGCGTAATCATCGGCCTGAACGGCGCCTCTTGGGACTGGTTCAATGAGTGGCCAGGCTGCCTGAATGCATGCGAATCATTTTCTGCGGGCGTGGAGGAAAGGCATGTTTGTCAATACAACAATGCTGGATGATGCCTTGATAAAGGAATATGCGTCTTCGTGGATAAGACGCCGCCTTCTACCTCCCTATAACCTGATGATGGTCATTGCTCTTTTTATAATTGGATGCCTGCTTCTTAGGTATGGCATCGATTTGTCCGTGCTGCACATTGGCTTCCTTAGCCTCATGGTGGCAATAGCAGTAGCAATCATTACGTGCATAAACCTGCACATCATGGTCAAAACGGCGAAAGACAGGAACCGGCTCTTCCCTGCCGGAAAAGGACGCCAGACGAAATTTACGGACGAGAATTGCGTGGTCAACGGTAATGACAAAGAGCACAGGCTCGAGATTCCACTGTCCTCCATCAAAGACCATTGGGAGAGCAGGAACTATTTCTACGTTTTGTTTCCTGGAATGGTAGTCGCTGCACTCAGCAAGAGCGGTTTTTCGGTCGGCTCCCCTGACCAGTTCAGGGACTTCATTGGGAGGTTCCCCAGGAGCAGAGGGGCGCGAGCGGTGGTTTCCGGAGTGGGGCTAACCGTCATCGTGATAGCGGGTTTGATCTTGCTTGTGCAGGCCATTCAAACCTACCGGGTGGTCGGCTGGCTGCTTCCGCGCTGAACCTGGCGGTCCGTTGGGCTGGCGCCGCTCGAGCCCCAATCATCGGGCACGGATGCTTGTGCCATGGCTGAATGGGCGAGCGGAAGTACGGTATTGATCAGTTCAAAGGCTCCTCCCCCACCTTGGGAGGGACGGAGCCATACTTCTCATCTGGAAAGCCTGCTCTCTCTCCAGCATCTCACGATAGAGCAGGCTTTTTTCATTCGGGTTTTCTCGACGTTCCAGATGCGTATTTGATTACCAGTCAGATTGACACTGCTCCAATACGCGGACCCCTCTCGCGTAGAAGGCCATGTATGGCTTCTGGCCTGCGCGTTATCGAAATCCGAGGTCCAGATTTCGGACAAGAAGCGCACACTCGCGCGAGTGCGCGCTCATGGTCACCGCAGGCCTGTCCTGAGCCACGCCCCCGCGCCGCAGACGACGCCCCAATTGTGCCGGGTCATGGCATGCGGGGGTCTGCCCTCATTGGGCTATGTGAACGCGAGGTGCCTCTTCTGCTCCCGGCACTCCGTCAGGTACATGTTGATGATGACCTGATAGGGGACGCCCGTGCGTGCGGCCTCCGCCTTGAAGTAGTCGATGTTCTCGCCGTCAATGTTCATGGTGACGCGGCGGCGCGGCACCTTCCCGATGTAGGGGTTCGGGACGCTCTCCGAGAAGTCGACCTCGGCGGGCATCTCCGTGATATCCTCCGCGCTATTCATTTCGATACCTCCAATACTGCCGCCCCTCGGTTCTCGTCGATTTCCTCGCCGAGATTATCCTGATGGTCGAGCCGCCGCGCCTCTCGCAATGGCAGACCGTCAGCACCCGCGATTCCAAGTCCATCCCTATCAGGAAGAACCTCTCCTCGCGGTCCGAGTGCCTGCTGTCCGGCACGACGCGGGCGTATGGGTCCGAGAACGCGTCGGCTGCCGCCTCGAAGCTCACGCCGTGCTTCTCGGCGTTGATGGCGGCCTTGCGCTCGTCCCACTCGAAGTCTATGTACCCGTTCTCAATCATATTGACATTATACATACACGATACACATCTGTCCGACCCTATTCCCCGGGTGCGGGAAGAGCTGGGGATCGCGCCGCGAACGAGCGAGCCCGACTGGATCCCAGCCGACAGGGAGCACCTCCTGGGCTACTTCTGCTTCCACGAGCGCGGCCTCATTGAGGAACCGAAGTCTTATTCCGACGCGTGGGAGCGGGAAGGCACCACTGCGTCCTCCGAGAGGCCGGACCTCATCGAGTCCATATCTCCGAGACGCCCGCAGCCGTGAGCGCACGGCCCTCTTCTTGTTTGATTACCAGTCAGATTGGCAATGTTCCAAAACCATTGAATCAAAATCCCCACTGCAAAGAGACGTCCAAATCTGGCTGGGTTTTATTCTCAGCTCTCAATAAAGCGCTGGTCAACCAGCCTCTTAATCTCGTGCGCATGGGAAAACTCATCGTGCCTATTCTCCAACAGTAAAACCTTCGATTTTTGGAAAAATACCTGATCGAGAAAGAGTCCAAAATCATTATTTGATAAGTCTCTGTTAGACCACCGTTGACGTAATAATGTCCCGTCCCCGTTCTAGGATGCATGTCGCCAAACATCGACATCGAAGAGACGGAGACGGGATGCCTGAAATCATACTCCAGGAGATGGAGGGGCTTTCCCTCGGGGAGAAGCGCAAGCCCATCAGTGCGACCAAGGCGGCGGGCGCACCTCCTCGGCCAAGAGCGGGGGCCTGCTCGCCGCCTCCAAGCTCGATGCCGCGACCTGGCCTCCCTCCGTGGGGGCCACGCTCTCGGGCTGAAGCCTCGGGGGTGCGCCAGGACCTGCCGCGCATGCCTCAGGACCCCCTGGTTCTGCCGCATGAGGCTCTGCGAGGTCATGGGAGGGTCGCCTCTGCCCTTTCGGACGGGCCCTTCGGTCTCCCGGCAGGTCGGCGGCACCTACTCCGACGAGTCCCTCACAGGCAGCGGGGCGAGGAGCGGGGCCGAGATGCCGAGGGCTCCCCACAGGTACGGCGGTGCGGTCCACGCGCGCGGCATCTCCAACCTCAAGGTCTGCGTCGTCTGCGGCGCAAGCGACGCCGGAGACGAGTTCTGCCGCCTGGCCGACAGGGACAGGCCCGGGGACGAGGCCCTGAAGGGGGCAATCAAGGACTTCGGTGCATTGGCGCTCCGCCTATTATTCCAACGCAACCGATACACATTCGGCATTCGAATGTGTATCGACCTGCGCGGGTCACAGATTCGTGTACGAATGTGTAGCGGCAACCACCCCAAATGTGTTGCGGACAGCACCTGGTGAAGGCGAGAAGAACGCGCGCCGAGAAAGGCGTTGCCACAAAAGAGGAGGCCCCAAGCTGGGGCCTCCCCGTCACGTCAAAGATGTGCTCGCCGTTCTCGACAGGCGAATCGTCTCGGCTAGTCCAGATCGCCGAAGTCGGTCTGGAAGGAGGCGTTGGTCGCAACCGTGGAGCCAGTCGCGGAGGCCGGAGTCGCAGGTGCGCTCACGGCAGGACGCGGAGCGGCCGCAGGGGCAGCGCCAGAGC
>Ga0256406_1001536_pt1 | contig 36571 bp, 32 predicted proteins | sample RumenRJG_03DNA_FD_185986 | JGI IMG/M metagenome (GOLD analysis project Ga0256406, IMG submission 185986) | Bovine rumen microbial communities from Lethbridge, Alberta, Canada - RJG_03 | ecosystem: Host-associated > Mammals > Digestive system > Stomach > Rumen | place: Canada: Alberta | collected...
GCTTGCCATCGCCATGGGCGGCCATCCTGAGGAATGCGGCGCCATCGGCATTTGCTCCGTCGAGTATGTGGTGGAGGCGGACGGTTCGGTCTATCCATGTGATTTCTACTGTCTTGACGACTACTGCCTAGGGACAATCGCAACGCAATCCGTCAAGGAACTGGATGCCCGCCGGGAGAACATCAAATTCATCCCCTCCTCTCTTACCACGGCCAAGGAGTGCGGCGGCTGTCCCTATCTGCGCTACTGCGGAGGCGGTTGCAGGCGCTATCGGACACGCGCAGGACGGTTTGTCTACTGCGACGTCTACCGGACCTTTCTCAACAGGCACATGACCGAGCTTCAGCGTTCCGCTGCTTTTTTCTCGCAGTCCACCAGATAGCCTCTGCAGCCAAGGCCACAAGAGTCATGCATCCATACAGGGCCATCACGGCCTGGAAGGAGACATGCTGGTACAGGATTCCCCCCAGGACCGCACCGACAATCTGTCCGCTGGTAAGCAGGGTCTCGTGCATCGCCATGCGCTTGGCCCGATGCGTTGAGCCGCTGACCCCGTGAAACATCGACAGCTCGTAGCAGAAGGCATAGACGACACCGAAGCAAATGAAATAGAGGACGAAGAGCGGAACACTGCCGATGAAGCCAGCCACTGCGCAGAGGATGGCGAGCAGACCCTGCATCAGCGCGATGAACCAGAAACGGAACTGCCAGAACGAGGAATGGCTGATCAGCATGAAACAGAAACAGGCGGAAAGCCCACGTGCGAGCAGCAACAGGCCGGTGACAGCCTTGCTGTAGCCGAGTTGCTCCATGGCATACAGGGGAAAAATGTTCAGGAAGGTGTTGTTGGCGAGATAGACCAGGACGATTCCGGCCCAGGAGGGAAAGCGCAGTGGCGTGGAATGGTCCTCCTTCGTTTCTTGCCGGTCTGCCATGGTCTCGCTCTTCATGTCCCGCATCAAAGGCACGAGCAGGCTCGAGCCCCACACACAGAGAGCCAACAGCAAAAACGTGGAGACGGAAAGCACGAAAGGAGCCAGGGCGGAGGCTTCCGCAAGCACGCCTGCAAGGAAACTGGCGAGGCCTGCCCCGAGACTCCAGGAAAAATTGTATCCGTTGGTCACACGTGTCAGGGCCGCTCCTTCCTTTCCTCTGGTCATCCAGGCCTCGACAGCCGGCCAGAGCAGGCTCTGCAGCAAGCCATAGACCGCCAGCTCCAGATACCCGAGGACCGGATACGGGGTATACGCGAAAGCGGCAAGCAGAAGGCCTTGGCAAAGCAAGGATACGGATACGCATACTCTCGGTCTCAAGCGTTGCACCACCGGGGAAAGGCACATGCAGCCAAAGAAAAAAGTCCCAGTGGAAATCTGGGTGGCGACACCGACGCCACTTGCCGAGAGCAGGTAGACTCCACGGAAATAATACACCAGGCCGAGACTGGCGGTGGTGATGGCGATGTTGCCGAAAAAAGCTACCAGGCAGAGTATCAGCGTCTGGACGATGTCTTGTGTGCGTTCCTGCATATGCTGGTACTCTATCCCGCGCCCCCTGCATGTGACAAGAGAAACCACCTTGCCAACAAGTCTGATTTCGCATTAGGATGAGCCAGTATGAACAATGATGTTTTGCACTATACACCATTTGTCACCACTCTGTGCTCGTTTCTCCTGGCACAGCTCATCAAGCCATTTGTCGCGATGGTGCTCTCGCCTCATAGGTTCGACTATAAGCGGATGTTCTCTACCGGAGGGATGCCCTCCAGCCATACCGCAGGAGTGATCACCCTGTGCACGACCATGGGACTCACCTACGGTTTTGCCTCACCCTACTTCGTCATTTCCGGCACGTTCGCCGGCATCGTCATCCACGACGCGATGACGCTCAGGCAAAACGCGGGCAAGCAGGCAGCCGTCATCAACGAGTGGAGCTCGATTTTCAGCCAGGAATGGAAGAACGGCCAGATAGTCGAGGAGCACCTGAAGACGATGCTCGGCCACACCTGGAACCAGGTGCTTGGCGGAGCGCTCTTCGGCCTTTTGATCGGGCTCGTCGGGTTCAATCTCATGCACTGACAATCATAGCACACTCAAAAAAGGGGTGCGGACGCATCCCTTTTTTCTAAAATGCGTATGCAATCAGATTGACATTTATCCGCATATATATGCATAATCTCCTCCGTTATGTGTATTTTCATTCATTATTGGAGGATTTCTATGAAAAAGACGCTTGCCGTTTTACTGGCTGCCTCGCTCGCAGTCGCTTCCCTTTTCGCAGGAGGAGCCAAGGAAAGTTCCGATAGCCAGACGAAGACCTATGTGTTCGCCGCCGATGCGACGTGGCCGCCGATGGAGTTCGTTGATGAAGCAGGAAACCTTACCGGCTTCGAGGTCGAGTTGATGCCGCTCGTAGGAAAAGAGGTCGGCATGGATTTCGAGGTGAAGAACATCCCCTGGGACACGATTTTCGCCGGACTTGCCAATGGAGCCTACGACGGTGTCTCCAGCGGTGTCACCGTGACCGAGGAGCGGAAGAAGACGATGGACTTCTCCACTCCGATCCTCTCCAATGGACAGGTTGTGATCGTGCTTGCCAAGGACAAGGACACGATCAAGAACGTGAACGACCTTCCCAGCAAGGCAAATGTGGGCGTGCAGATCGGCACGACCGGCGACTTTGCCCTTGCCGACTACGACCTGACGGTCAAGCGCTATGACGATATCGGTCTCGCCATCCAGGACATGCTGAACGGCAACCTTGCCGCCTGTGTCTGCGACAGCCTGATTGCCAGCGACTTCGTGCTCGCCAACAAGAACTACCAGGGCAAGCTCGCCATCGCCGGCACCCCCTTCACCCAGGAGGACATCGCCATTGCCGTGCAGAAAGGCAACAAAGCGCTTCTGGACAAGATCAACGAAGGCTTGGCCAAGATGCAGCAGGATGGCTCTCTGGATGCACTGAAGAAAAAGTGGAATATCCTCTAATCCGGTTTCGCAGCCACAAGACGGGGGTGTCGACCAAGTCTCGACATCCCCGTTTTCTTTTTCTTCCTGCCCTCAAGCTTCTCCCATACCGCTTTGCAAATACGCATACATATTCTTTTATAAACGAAAACTTATACAGCTCTTACTTCTTAAGATGGATAATAATTCAATATTAATCCATTATTTCCCGGTATTTTTTCATTGTTTGCATATTTATTCTAAAATAACTTGACCACGTTTGCATACTTATGCATAATACCAGCATATGCATGACGAGGAGAAAGCGTATGAAAAAAGTTTTCGCATTGTTCGTAGGTGTGGCACTTGCAGCAAGCACGGCTTTCGCAAGCGGAACAAAGGAATCAAACGGCAAGAAGGCCTATACCGTTGCGGGCAGCGCGGACTGGCCTCCTCTGGAATATGTGGATGAGAGCGGAACCGTTGTAGGTTTCGAAGTCGACCTACTCAAAGCGATCGCCGAAAGCCAGAACGTCTCGATTACGTTCCAGAATGTCGCTTGGGACGGAATCTTCGCGGGTCTTGCAAACAATGCCTACGATGGGGCGGCGAGCGGCATCTCGGTCACCGAGGAACGGAAGCAATCGATGGATTTCACCACCACGTTCCTGACCATCACCCAGGCAATCATCGCGCCGAAAGAACATCCCGAACTGACCGATACCAAGAGCCTCGCAGGCAAGACAGTCGGAACCCAGATCGGCACGACCGGCGACCTCTACCTGCAGGACCAGAACGCCAAGGACCCTACCCTGAAGCTCACCGACAAGGCCTACGACTCGGTCGGACTGGCTGTCGAGGACCTGTTGAACGGCAATCTTGACGCAGTCGTCACCGACAGCGTCGTCGCCATCGACTTCGTCTTCAACAACAAGAACTACAACGACAAGCTGGTCATCAGCGGAACCGCGAGCAAGGATGGAGAGCCGATTGCCATGGCCGTCAAGAAAGGCAACAAGGAGGTGCTGGACATGCTGAACGCCGGCATCGCCCAAGCCGAGAAGGACGGGACCATGGACAAACTCAAAAAGCAATACCATCTTGAATAACAATGGCAAACGAAATGAAGGATCCTCCCCACGGGGATCCTTCATTGTGTTTGAATGAATAATTATACACCGTCGGCTTGACTACTTTTGCATAATTATTAGAATAGAAACAGAATTTCTGCACGATATTCGAAGTAGGTTGCATATGAAGAACAAATCGAAATCCGTGGAACCCAAGAAGCCACAGGTCTCCATCCAGATGACTGACGGTGTGCTGATTCCCCGCAAGGACAACAACCACGTGCTCAATGCCTGGAGGATCACCTTTTTCGGTGCATTGCTCGTGTTGGCGTTGCTGGTACTGCTGAAACCGGATCCCTACCGGGATATCCTACTGGTCTGCATCAAGGGCGCACCGGTCACCTTCGAGGCATCCATCCTGGCGATGGTCTTCACGGTCATCATCGGTGTCATCACCGGACTCGGCTCCGTCAGCAAGCATCGATGGATCAACATGATCAGCGGTGTGTACGTCGAACTGATCCGGGGCATTCCCCTGCTCGTCCAGATCATTTTCATCTACTATGCCATGGGGCGTTTCTTCAAGATCCAGGGCATGATTGCCGCAGTCACCGCCCTGTCCATCTGCTTCGGCGCCTACATGGGCGAGATTGTCCGTGGCGGCATCCAGTCGATTCCCAAAGGGCAGATGGAAGCCGCGATCGCCCTCGGCATGAGCCGCACCCAGGCATTCCGCTACGTGATACTGCCGCAGACCGCCAAGGTGATCCTGCCTGCCATCGGCAACGAGTTCATCTCGATGGTCAAGGACTCTTCCCTGGTCAGCACAATCGCGCTGAGCGATATCCTGCGAAAGGGCCGCGAATACATCAGCCGCACCTTCCTTTCCCTGGAGACGATGCTGGTGGTCGCCCTCATCTACCTGATCATCACCCTGGTTCTTTCCCGCCTCGTGGGTATGCTCGAGGAAAGGCTGCATCAAAATGGCTAAAATCGTAATCAAAGACCTCTGCAAGCAATACGTGACCAACAAGGCCAATATCGAAGCGGTCAGGCACGCCAGCCTGACAGTCGACGACGGCGAGGTGGTGGTCATCATCGGACCTTCCGGAAGTGGGAAGAGCACCCTGCTGCGCTCCATCAACAAGTTGGAGATCCCGACAAGCGGGCACATCTATATCGATGACGTGGATGTCACCGCATCGGGAACCGACATCAGGAAAATCCGGGAAGAAGTGGGCATGGTGTTCCAGTCCTTCAACCTGTTCCCGCACCTTACCGTCCTTGACAACATCACCCTGAGTCCGATCAAAGTCAAGAAAGTCCCCAAAGCGGAAGCGGAGAGCCTCGGCCTGGAACTTCTCCAGCGGGTCGGCCTGAAGGACAAGGCGCAAGCCTACCCTCTCGAACTCTCCGGCGGGCAGCAGCAGCGGGTGGCGATCGCCCGCGCTCTCGCCATGCAGCCGAAGGCGATGCTCTTCGACGAGCCAACCAGCGCGCTCGACCCGGAGATGATCAAGGAAGTGCTCGACGTCATGCTCGACCTGGCCAAGAGCGGCATGACCATGCTGCTTGTCACCCACGAGATGGGTTTCGCCCGAGCTGCCGCGGACAAGGTGGTGTTCATGGACCATGGAGAGATCATCGAAAGCGGCAAGCCCGAGGACCTGTTCACCCATCCGCAGAGCGAACGGACCAAAAGCTTCCTCGACCACATTCTCTGACTTTCATGGAAGCCCATACCGGATGCGGAAATCCGCCTGGTATGGGTTTTCTTATCCGCTTTCAACCGCTAGAATCCTAGCTATGCGAGCACGCAAACCTTCCGGTGCGGAATTGTTTGAACGCACCTATCAGTCGCTCTTCGGTTCCCGCTGGGAAACACTGAAAGAGGCGCTTCTGAAAGAACGCGAACCGGTCTCCTTCCAGGACGGCCTCGTCAAACCATACTTCCTTGACCAAGGATCCATCCTCGCAGCCGAGGCCCTTCCCGTCCAGAAGGGTGATGTGGTGCTCGACATGTGCGCCGCTCCAGGCGGGAAAAGCCTCGTTCTGGAAAGCCGTTTGCAAGGGACGGGAAGGCTGGTCTGCAACGACCGTTCCCAAGAGCGGCGGAGCCGCCTGAAACGGGTGATCGAGGAATATGTTCCCGAAGCGTGGCGAGGTTCGGTATCCGTCACCGGGCATGATGCCACGCAGTGGGGGCTCTTCGAGCAGCAGGCATATGACAAGATCCTGCTTGACGCCCCCTGTTCCAGCGAGCGTCACGTCCTGGCCGACCCGAAGGCCTTGGGGGAATGGTCTCCCGCCAGGCCGAAACATCTCGCAGTCCAGCAGTTCGCCATGCTCTGTGCCGCCCTTGAGGCGGTAAAGGTCGGAGGGCTGGTCCTTTACAGCACCTGCGCCCTGATTGCAGGCGAGGACGAGGACGTGGTCGCGAAACTGGCGAAAAGGCGCACGGGACGCTTCGAGGTACTCCCCACGCAGGTCCCGCTTGCCGAGGACCGGACCTATGGGCAGATTATTCTTCCGGACACCTCCGGGGGCAGGGGCCCTCTGTATTTCTGTTTGTTGAGGAGGCTCTCATGAGTGTCGTTTCCATCATCCGCTGCAAGAGCTACGAAGAGCAGGATGTATACGAGGCGGTGCGGACCGCCACGACACACGCAGGACTTCCCGACTGCAAGGGAAAGCGTGTCCTGCTGAAGCCGAACGTGCTCTCCGACGCCCCGGTGGAAAAAGCGGTCACCACCAACCCGGTGGTGCTGGAATGCATGATCAGACTGTTGCAGGAGCAGGGAGCAAAGGAGGTGCTTGTGGGGGATTCCCCGGGACTGCAAGGCAGCCATTTCACGCCGAAAGCCTGCGGCATCTCCAAGGCCTGCGAGGAAACAGGCGCCACCTGGGTGGACTTCACCAAGGATACCCGAGAGCAGGAGATCCCCTTCACTGGTGGCATGCGGCTCCCCTTCTCCAAGGTGCTCGACGCGGTCGACCTGATCATCACCCTGCCGAAAATGAAGACGCACAAGCTGATGTACGCCACAGGAGCCTTGAAGAACCAATTCGGCCTTGTACCCGGACTGAACAAAAGCAAGAGCCATGTGCTCAAGCAGAGCCGTGGCGCCTTCGCCGATCTGATTGTCGGCATCAACACCCTCCACAAGCCCGCATTTGCCGTCATGGATGGCATCATCGGGATGGAGGGTGAAGGCCCTGCAAACGGGTCCCCACGCTTTCTCGGACTGGTCCTTGCAAGCCAGGATCTGGTTGCCCTGGATTGGGCAGAAGGCATTGTCATGGGATACCAGCCGATGGACCTTCCCTTGGTCAAGTCGGCGCTGGGCCATGGTCTTGGTACCAAGCCGACCTTCCCGGACCTTGATGCGGGGACGCTGCAGGTCAAGGACTGGAAACGGATTCCCATACAGAAGAAAGAGCACCTGTTCAGGGATCTCATTCTGCCATTTTTGACGCGGAGGCTGCGCCATGGCCCACGGCGGCCCGCCCCCGTGTTCGGATCGCCGAAGTGCGTCCTGTGCCAACGGTGTGTGCACATCTGTCCGGCGCAAGCCCTGTCGGTGAGGAACAAGCGCATCATCATCGACACCCATGCATGCGTGCGATGCTATTGCTGCCACGAGATGTGCCCCGTCGGCGCCATCACCATCGATGAACGAGAGCCGGCAGGCTGATGGTACCTGTTCCCTAAACGCCACGACGCCTATATACTGGGGACGCACCCAAGGCGGGGCGAGGGATTCCATGGATTCCCTTTGCCGCTTCCGGACACCACATTTCACTCATTCGCGGAGGTTTCCATGAGCGCGGATCTGCTTGTAAGCATGCTTCTCTCTTTCATTCCTGTCAGCGAGGTCAGGGGGGGTATCCCCTATGGGTACTTCACAGGCTTGCCCCTTGCCCAGGTGGTTCCGCTCTGCATGCTTGGCAACATGGTCGTCCCGGTCTTCGCATGGGCCTTTCTGGCGACACTCCACAGGTGGTTCTATGCACATTGGAACTGGTACCGGATGAAGTTCGAGAAGTTCCTCGAAAAAACCCGCAAGAAGGTGCAGCCATCAGTGGAAAAGTACGGCTTCTGGGGCCTGATGGTCTTTGTCGCCATCCCGCTGCCGATGACGGGCGCCTGGACGGGTGCCGTTGCGGCATGGCTTCTGGGAATCGAGAAGCACAAAGCCCTCCTGGCGATTGTCCTCGGCATCATCATCGCCTCCGGCATCGTCACGGGGGTCCTCCTTGGGGGAAGCAGCGTAGGTTCCATCTTCATCAAGCGGGTCTGATCGCATGCGGCATTTTGATTTGCAGAAAGAGCTCAACCCTGAGCAGTGCAAGGCCGCGTCAACGCATCACGGGCCGGTCCTTGTCATCGCCGGCGCAGGCAGCGGGAAGACCCGCATGCTTACCTACCGGATCGCCAGCATGCTGGAGTCGGGTGTCGACGAGCGCAATATCCTTGCCCTCACCTTCACCAACAAGGCCGCGCGAGAGATGGGGGACCGGATCCGCAAGCTTACCGACAGTCCCTTGAAACACCTTACCACGACGACATTCCACAGTTTTGGCCTGGGAGTCCTGAAACAATTCATCCAATTTCTCGGCTACAAGAACAATTTCACCATCTACGACACGAGCGACAAGCTCGCCTTGCTCCATGAGATGGTGGTCGAGGCTGGCGACAATCCGGACACATACGACTTCAGGGAAGTGGCCCAGCTCTTTAGCGACATGAAGACCCATCGTTCGGACCTAGACCCCAACGGCCAGGAGAAGATGGCGCGGATGTACCGGGAGTACGTCAAGCTTCTGAAGGCCTACAATGCCGTCGATTTTGATGATTTGATCACCCTTCCCCTGGAGCTTTTCGCAAAGCGTCCTGACGTGCTGGACAAGCTTCGCATGCGCTATCAGTACATCCTGGTTGATGAGTTCCAGGACACTTCGCTTTGCCAGTACAAGCTGGTGAGCCAGCTTGCCATGGTCAGCCGGAACCTCTGTGTCGTCGGCGACGATGACCAGAGCATCTATAGCTGGCGTGGTGCGAATTATCAGAATTTGCTGTTGTTTGAAAAGGATTTTCCTGAACGGAAGGAAATCAAACTGGAAGAAAACTATCGGTCCTCCGGGAACATCCTCGAGGCCGCGAACGACCTGATCGTCCACAACAAGCAAAGGAAATCGAAGAAACTCTGGACGAATGGCGAGAAAGGCAGCACCATCCAGCTGATCCATCCCGCCGACGGCCAGTGGGAGGCGAGAACCATCGCCAACCAGATTGAAGCGGCCATGCGGTCGAACAGGGCTCTGACGTATGATGATTTCGCGATTCTTGTCCGGACCAACCGTCTGATGGATCCTATCGCCGAAGAACTGGAAACCCGCAACCTTCCCCTGAATATCACCGGAGGACCGAACCTGCTCGACCGCAAAGAGGTTCGTGATATCCTTGCCTATCTGAAGGTTGTCGCGAACCGGGATGACGACGTCAACTTCCTCAGGATCGTGAACACCCCCACCCGTGGCATCGGAAGGGTGACCATCGAGAAGATCCGGAAAGTAGCCGACACGTTCGATTCCTCCCTCTTTGACGCGGCGAAGCGCATTGGATTGAGCGAGGACGCCTCCATCAGTCCGACCACCCGCGCGACGCTCTCCCGTTTCTGCAAGATGATCGAGGACTACAGCTACGAGTTCGAGAACGCGAAGGAGGGCACCAAAAGCTTCCTGCTGAGGCGCCTGGTGGACCAGATCGGCTATGAGGCCTATCTGGTTGCACAGAGTCCGGCATCTCCCAATAAAGTCAAATACCAGATGAAGGGAATCGACATCTTCTGCAAGAAGCTTCTCAGGTTCGAGCAACACCACCAAGGGGGTACCATCGGGCAGTTCATCACGATGATCAGCCTTGACAGCAACGATGATGAGGGGGACACCATGGGCAAGATCAGCCTCATGACCATGCATGCCGCAAAAGGCCTGGAATGGCATACGGTGTTCCTTGCCGCCATCGAGGAGCCCTATGTCCCCAGCGGCCGTGCCTTGGAGGAAAACCCTGCCAGCATCGACGAGGAGCGCAGGCTCTTCTATGTTGCCATCACCCGAGCCAAACGCAACCTGATTGTCTCTGCCTGTGTACGACGGGACCATGGCGGCAAAACGATCGAGTGCCTTCCTTCCCGTTTCCTCAAAGAGATTCCCGACTCCCTGTTCAGCGAGGAAGACCCTGACGCTCCAGCCAGTGCAGAGGCGATGACCGACAAGCTTGCCCAGTTGAAGGCAATGCTTGCCTCCAAAGGAATACATTGACACAGTTCAATATTATATTCCTTTCCAGGACTACTATTTTGGTAGTATATGATATTTCCAAGAACAGCCACAAAAGGAGAATGCGGACAGATTTCTTGTCAACGACCAAACGGATACCAGGCATCCAGTACCTTCTCCTAGGGAACACACCGATGCTTAGAACCAGCAATCGCATGCATCACATAGCAATTTCATGCAATCAAACCCTGTCGTTCACAAAGCGGGAAACAGGGGACGCATGTACGCCATACCACCTCGCAAATACCTGCATGCCGCACGCAATGCGGCCCACATTCCCCTGATGAGAATCAAGGCCCATCATGCTGCGCAACCTCATGCAGGGCGCAGTGGCTGGATTGTTGAGCGAATGCGGCAAGGTCCTTTCCCTGAAACGGAAGCGCTGCAATCCTGGGACGGCCAACTGGCATCGGAAAGGGAAAACAGGTATTCCCTATCATACATATACAGTTCAATATATAATGTTAGTTGTTCATATGGTATTTTATCATAATTAGTTAAGTAAACGATTGTATTTCACTTTAGAACATGTATAAACAAGAATGTAAATTATTTGTTTTAATAGAATTTCTATATGTTTTATACTTGTTATCAATGATAGTATTGTAGATATACAATACATTTTTCATATTATTTATATAGAAACGGCACGTGCATATGATACGAAGAAAACATCTTGCAGTTGCCGTTTCGTATGGACGAATTTGCTATGAAATATAATGAATATGACAAATTACAATATGAAACTGATATAAGTCGAATAAATAAAAACAATAAATACAATAGCGTTCAAATATGTGATTATGATAAAACGCTAGGAATACTGTTTGAAATACACCGAGAGCTACATGATTTTGCCCAATGAATCATCATGAACCTATAGTTCTTTTCCAAAGGAATCCTGAAGCAGGTTCAGAAGAGAGCGCTTCATATCTTTGGCCAGTCGAACAAGTGACGCAAGCGCGACTTTCATATGCAGTTCCTCCTAGTCTTTATCGGATTTTCCTCTTGCCTTCCAATCCTCTGGGCACGAAAAACCCCTGTTTGCTTACTGCTCGGCGGTATGTTTTTTATAGAACTCTTTCAGAGCGAACCGGATACCAGCCGCCCAACCGAGCCCCATATCACCAAACATCTCTTCCAGCTGGGCCTTGAACGAAGGCTCGATGGAAAACGTAGTAAGGACCTTATTTTCTTTTCTGGAAAAAAGCTGGCGCGCTTTCTTCCCGCTAATGCTTTCGGAACTGTTGACTAAGTCTTCTTCAGGCTCTGTGGCTTTCTTCAATGCCATATTCTTTCTCCCCTCACTTCCAAATCGACGCGTCAAGCGCGCTGATTGCCTCTGCCGTCTTTTGCTTCAAGCCACGACCATGGGACTTGAACATCTGCGGAGCGGCATTCGCTTCTTGTGCTTTTCTAAACAAAGGATCCACAGGCACCTTGAAAACCTCGAACGCACCCTTGCTTGCCTCCTCGTAGATGTCGCGATGCTGCTTGATGCGTTCATCAAACGAGTTGATAACAATTTTTGAATGTCTTACGCTCGAGCGAAGGTTTTTCTTCAGTCTCTCGAGTTCTTCAATGAAAATCTCCAAACCATCAAGACTGAAGACTTCCGGAGTCATGGGAGTGATCACCTCGTCTACCGCGATGAGAGAAGACCGCTCCAGCCTGCCAAGACCAGGAGAAAGATCCAGGATGATGTGCTCATACGTCTTGGAGAGTTCTTTCAACAGGTCTTGAATCACATATGGCTCTTCAGCCAGCTTTGTTTCGGAATAGTTTTTCAGGGTTCCCCCGATGCCGAAGGTAGGGAGAAGCGAGAGGTTGGGAACTTGGTCGAGTTGGATGATTGCCTCGTTGGGAAAACATTTTCCCTGGATCACGTCGGCTAATTCGAACTTTGGGGCATCCTTCAGGAACCATGAAGACGCGTTCCCTTGGGGGTCAACATCTATGAGCAATGTAGACGCACCTTCCAAAGCCGACTGACAGGCCAACGTACCCGAGATTGTAGTTTTTCCAACGCCACCTTTCTGAAGGTGGAATGCAATGGATTTACTCATGCCACTTCCTAACTGTCACCATTATATCGGATTTTACCTTTTGTACAAGTGTGTATGTGAAAAAATATCTATACCCAATTGGTGAAATAGTATTTCTTCCATACATGATATGAATCATATGTATATACGATAGTTTTATACGTTTGTTTTTATATTATATAATATCTATTTACTATTTTTTATATTTGTTTTAATAGTATATTTGTATTCATTTAAAAAACCATCACTTCCCTGTGCATCCTTTCCCGACCCCTTCTTTCAAAGCCAATTCCCATACCGGCATCACGGCCTTGAGGGCGCGGTGTGCGGAGCCCATGCCGGTATTGGCGGAACCGTTGGAATTCCTCGCTGTTCCACAGCCTCATCCTTGGCAGGTACAGACTCCCCGCATGCGGACAAGGCCTTCCCTTTGCAAGGAACCCGCACAAGGCGGTCCGAATTTCCTTAGGCTTCCAAACAAAAGGGTACAGCCAGCACGTCCAATCCGCCCGTTTCTGGCAGGGGCACCAAAAAGGGCTTTCCTTTTTGTTTGGTATGCTTACATTATTATCTTTTCATCCAATACCGAATTATTTTCCATAAACAGACTTGGCAATGCCACAAGTCTCTCGCGTGGCGGGCTTTTCCTCTCATTGTATCGGCTTCCTTGCTGTGGTATAGTTTCCTCCATTGGGGATTTCATCTATGAAAACGTATTTTCCGAAGGGGTATACACCCACTCTCGATGCCAAGACGACGGAACGTGCCATCAAGTTTGTGAAGGACACGTTTGAACGCGAACTTTCCGGCGAGCTGAGACTCTCCCGTGTGACGAGCCCGCTGTTTGTTCCCTGCAATTCCGGTATCAACGACGACCTGAATGGCGTGGAAAGACCGGTCCGTTTCGAGGTCGGAAACATGGGCAACAAGAAGATGGAGATTGTCCAGAGCCTTGCGAAATGGAAGCGTATGGAACTTGCTGACCTCCACTTCTCCGTTGGCACGGGCATCTACACCGACATGAACGCCATCAGACCTGACGATGATATCGACGCAATCCATTCCATCTACGTCGACCAATGGGACTGGGAGAAGGTCATGAGCCCCAAGGACCGCACCATCACGTATCTGAAGGATACCGTTTCCCAGATCTATCAGGCCCTCAAACGGACGGAATTCCTCGTGAGCGAGAACTACGCGCCATGCCGGCCCACACTTCCGGAAAACGTCACCTTCATCTACTCTGAGGATGCCCAGAGGCGGTATCCCGAACTGAGTCCGGAAGCCAGGGAGAAGAAACTCGCCAAGGAATACGGCGCGATCTTCCTGATTGGCATCGGGGCTCCACTGGCTGACGGCGTTCCCCATGGCGGCCGCGCGCCTGACTATGATGACTGGTCCACACCGAGCGGAGACGGCCACGTCGGCCTGAATGGAGACCTGATTGTCTGGGACTCGGTGCGGAACGACTCGCTTGAGCTTTCCAGCATGGGCATCCGTGTCGACCCGGAAGCACTGCTCCGCCAGCTCGCGCTGAAACACCAGGAGCAGAGAAAGGACCTGTACTGGCATAAACGGCTCCTGGGCGGAGAGTTTCCCCAGACCGTAGGTGGCGGTATCGGGCAGAGCCGCATCTGCATGCTCTTGCTCCACAAGGCCCATATCGCCGAGGTCCAGGCCTCCATCTGGCCGGACGAGCTCTACCAGGCTGCCAGCGAGCAGGGAGTGCACATCTATTGAAACTTGCAAGCTGGAATGTCAACGGCCTGAGGGCCGTGCAGAAAAAGGGATTCAACGAATGGCTCGAGCATTCGGGCTATGACGTGGTCTGCCTGCAGGAAACCAAACTGCAGGAGGACCAGGTCGAGCTTGGGAATACCGATTATATCGGGTATTTCCACTATGCAGAGCGAAAGGGATATTCCGGTACCGCGGTCCTGACCAAGGTGAAGCCGCTGGATGTCAGATACGGAATCGGATCCGAGCTGGATAACGAGGGTCGCACGGTAACCTGTGAATTCCCTTCCTTCTTTCTGGTCTGCTGCTACACGCCCAACAGCCAGGACGAACTTGCGAGAATCGATGTCAGGCAGAAATGGGACGAAGAGTTCCGGACGTACTGCCAGCGCCTGGACGAGAAAAAACCCGTCTTGATCTGCGGGGACCTGAACGTCGCCCACAAGCCAATCGACCTGAAGAACCCAAAAACGAATGAAGGCCATGCAGGATACTCCAAACCGGAGCGAGACGACTTCGACCTGCTTCTCGCGGCAGGATTTACCGATACGTTCCGCCATTTCTCTCCTGACGCAACGGGCATCTATTCGTGGTGGTCCTACCGGTTCCATGCAAGGGAAAAGAACGCAGGTTGGAGAATCGACTATTGGCTTTGCTCAAACCGATTTATTTCCCATGTGGTTGCTAGTGAAATCAAAACGGAAGTAATGGGTTCCGATCATTGTCCTGTAGTACTCACCATACGTATTTGATGTATTTCTTTGTATTCTTATATAAATTTTTATTTAATATGATATAAAACAACAGAAAGAGCGATGCCAAAATGACATCGCTCTTTTCGTATACGCTTTTTCCTTTTCAGCTCTTGCCGTTCAGCAAGTACTCGGGAATCTCGCCACGGTTCTCGAAGATCTTGCGCTGCTGGCAGTCCAGGATCTTCTTGCACATGCGGATGGAAAGCGGAGTGACCTCGACCAGCTCGTCCTCCTTGATGAACTGGATCGCCTGCTCCAAGGTAGGCCTCTGGATCGGGGTCAGGGTGACCGCCTCGTCATGGCCGCTGGCGCGCAGGTTGGTCAGATGCTTGGTCCTGGTCGGGTTGAGGTTCAGGTCCAGCTCGTGGTTGCGTACCCCGACGATCTCACCCTCGTAGACCGGATCTCCGGGAAGGATGAACCAGGTGCCGCGGTCCTCAAGCTCCCACATGCCGTAGGGCACGGCGACACCGGCACGGTCGCAGACAAGGCTGCCGTTGGTACGCGACGGGAACTCCCCCTTGTAGGGTTCATACCCCTTGAAGTAGCTGTACATGATTCCCAAGCCATGGGTGTCGGTCTGGAACTCGTCATGATAGCCAAGCAGGCCGCGGACCGGAGCGTCGAAGGTGATCTTCACCCTCCCCGTCCCGTTGTAGGACATGTCCTGCATCAGCGCCTTGCGCTTGGAAAGCTTGTCCATGACGGTGCCGCTGAACTCCTCGGGGCAGTCGACGGTCAGGATCTCGCAAGGTTCGGTCTTGTTGCCGTCCTTATCGGTCCTGAACAGGACCTCCGGACGCCCGACGCAAAGCTCGTATCCCTGCCTTCGCATCTCCTCGATGATGATGGCCATCTGGAACTCGCCACGGCCCTTGACGGTGTAGGAATCGTCGGCGTTGTGTTCGACGCGGATGGAAACGTTCCTCAGCGCTTCACGGCGAAGATATTCACCGATCTTGGCGCTGGTGACGTTCTTGCCCTCGCGGCCGGCAAGCGGGCTGATGTTCTTCATGAAGATCATCGACACGGTCGGCTCGTCGACCGTGATGCGGGGCAGGGCCTTCGGATAACTGGCATTGCAGATCGTATCCCCGATCGAGACATTGTCGATGCCCGAGAGCACGATGATGTCGCCAGGCTCGACGTCGGTCGTCTCGTGGAAGGTCGGCCCGTCGTAGGCCTGCAGGCGGGTGACCCGTAGCGGTTCCCGCGCCCCGCTGGCGACCATGCAGACCAGGCTGTCGTTGGTATTGGCGCTGCCGTTGATGACCTTGCCGATGGCAAGTCTTCCCAGAAAGTCATTGTAGGAAAGATCGCTGACCAGCATCTGGAACGGTTCCGCGTCATCATACGAGGGAGCCGGGATATAGTCGACAATCGCTTCGAAGAGCGGCTTCATGCTGTCCTGCAGCTGGTCCGGCTCAAGACCGCACTTGCCCGTCTTCCCGATGGCATAGAAGACCGGGGCCTCCAGAAGCTTCTCATCATCCGACAGCTCGAGCAGCAGGTCATAGACCTTGTCCAAGGTTTCCTTCGGGGTCGCGTCCGGCCGGTCCACCTTGTTGATGACGATAATCGGGGGAAGATGCTTGGCAAGGGCCTTCTCCAGCACGAAACGGGTCTGGGGAAGAGGTCCCTCGGCAGCATCGACAAGCAGCACGACGCCATCGACCATGGACAGGCCCCGCTCGACCTCGCCGCCGAAGTCGGCGTGGCCCGGAGTGTCGATGATGTTGATCTTGATGCCGTTGTAATGGATGGCGCAGTTCTTGGCGCTGATGGTGATGCCACGCTCGCGTTCGATGTCGCCACTGTCCATGATGCGGGTCTGCCCGTCCTTGCTGACAATGCCGCTCTGCTTGAAGAGCGCGTCGACCAGCGTGGTCTTGCCGTGGTCGACATGGGCGATGATCGCAATATTTCTGATATGTTCGTTCTTTCTCTGCATGAAACTGGTTCCTAGACAACGAATTGCCTGGCAATACGGAAATGATCCGGCCAAGCAACACTAGCATAACGAATGAGAAAGTTTGTGTACAGCTTGGTTTGACCTTTCCCTCCTTTCTTTCTACCATGGATGCATGGATATGGCCTGCCCGCTTCATTGCTTCGAACTGATTCCCTTATTCGACAGTCTCTCCTTGGAAAGAACCAGACAGCTGGAAACCCACACGCGCCAAAAGCACTTCGCGAAAGAGCAGATGCTGTTCCACCAAGGAGCCGCCGTCGAGGGGCTGTGGGTCATCCGCCACGGCAAAGTGAAACTTGCCGATTACGACGCCTCTGGCAAGGAGCGTATCCTGGAAGTCCTCCACGACGGGGACGTGATTGGCGAGCAACTGTTCCTTACCGGGGAAGAACACTACCCTTTCTCCGCAATCTGCCTCACGGAAGTCGATTCCTGCCTGATTCCATCCGAGCTCTTCCGCAGGGAACTGAATGACAACCCCGCCTTGGTGCGGAACGTGGCCTGCTCAATCGGGAAAAAGCTGGGCAATGCACGTCACCAGAACCTGATTCTCACAGAAAACGACGCCATGGCTCGCGTCGCCTTGTACATGCTCCAGCAGGACGAGCATTGCCTGAACCACGAGATTTCCCTCGGCATCGACGATATCGCGGCAATGATCAACCTCCGCAGGGAGACAGTCAGCCGCAAATTGGGAGAGCTCGTCAAAAACGGTGTGATCCGCAGGCTTGGACAGAACAAACTCATGGTCGTCGACCGGGATGCCCTGGCCGGCTACACGATGCTTGAAAGTTGATTTGCATCAACGACCATTTCCCGCATTCCTTGTATTGTCGGTTCTGAAAGCAGGCAAGACCTGCGAAGGAGACGACGACATGCGGGATGCATACAGAGGATTCACCGGGAGAATCTGGAGAGAGGATATCGATGTGCGGGATTTCATCCAGCACAACTACACACCCTACGAGGGGGACGAGTCTTTCCTTGCTCCCCCTACCGATGCGACGGAAACACTCTGGAACAAGCTGCAAGGCTTGCAGAAGGAGGAGCGGGAAAAAGGCGGAGTGCTCGACATGGAGACCAAGGTGGTCAGCGGCATCACCGCCTACCCAGCCGCCTACCTGGACAAGGATGCGGAGCAGGTTGTCGGACTACAGACCGACAAGCCCCTGAAACGGGCCTTCATGCCGTATGGCGGCATCAGGATGGCCGAGGAGGCTTGCACCACCTACGGCTACCAGCCGGATCCCCTGCTCCACAAGGTGTTCACGGAATACCACAAGACCCACAATCAGGCGGTGTTCGATGCATACACGCCACAAATGCGCATGGCGCGCCACACCCATATCATCACCGGACTTCCCGACACGTATGGGAGAGGCCGCATCGTCGGTGACTACCGCAGGGTCGCATTGTACGGCATCGACCGCCTCATCGAGCAGAAGAAGTACGACCTTGCCAACTATGGTGACGGCACGATGACCGATGACGTCATCCGCGGCAGGGAGGAAATCTCCGAGCAGATCCGGGCTCTGGATCAGATCAAGGAGATGGCCAAGAGCTACCACTTCGACATCTCCCTTCCTGCGACCAATGCCCGGGAGGCTGTGCAATGGCTCTATTTCGGCTACCTGGCCGCAATCAAGAGCCAGAACGGCGCGGCAATGAGCGTCGGCAGGATTTCCACCTTCCTCGATATCTACATCCAGCGGGACCTCGACGAAGGGACCCTGACGGAGAAGGAGGCGCAGGAACTGGTCGACCACCTGGTGTTGAAGCTCAGAATGGTGAAGTTCGCCCGCATTCCCTCCTACAACGAGCTTTTCAGCGGCGATCCGGTCTGGGCTACCCTGGAAGTTGCCGGCATGGGCATGGACGGCAGGAACATGGTCACCAAGAACGACTTCAGGTTCCTCCATACGCTGGAAAACATGGGGCCAAGTCCCGAACCCAACCTGACAGTCCTGTATGCATCGCGCCTTCCCTATGCGTTCAAGCGGTACGCCAGCCACATCAGCGTGAAGACCAGCTCGATCCAGTACGAGAACGACGACGTGATGCGACCCGTCTGGGGTGACGACTACTCGATCTGCTGCTGTGTCAGCGCCACGCAGACCGGCAAGGAGATGCAGTTCTTCGGAGCACGCGCCAACCTGGCCAAATGCCTTCTGTATGCGATCAACGGAGGTGTCGACGAGAAAGACCTGGTCCAGGCCGGACCGGAGATACAACCGATCACCGGCGAATACCTGCAATGGGACGAAGTCGTGCACAAGTTCGACATCATGATGGACTGGCTCGCCGGCCTGTATGTCAATACGCTGAATGTCATCCAGTACATGCATGACCGCTACTACTATGAAGCGGCTGAGATGGCCCTGATCGATACCGACGTGCGCCGGACCTTCGCCACCGGCATCGCCGGATTCAGCCATGTGGTCGACTCGCTTTCCGCTATCAAGTACGCCAAGGTCAAGGTCCTCCGCAATGAAGCGGGCCTTGCGGTCGATTATGCCGTCGAAGGCGATTTTCCCCGCTATGGCAACGACGACGACCGGGCCGACGATATCGCCGTATGGTTGCTCAAGACCTTCATCACGAAGATCAAGAAGCACCACACCTACCGTGGCAGCGAGGCGACCACCTCGATCCTCACGATCACGAGCAACGTGGTCTACGGGAAGAGGACGGGCGCGTTGCCTGACGGCAGGGCTGCCTGGACACCCTTCAGCCCCGGAGCGAACCCCGCCTATGGCGCGGAGAAGAACGGTTTGCTCGCCAGCCTCAACTCCACGGCGAAGCTGCCATACAAGTATGCCCTGGATGGCATCAGCAACACGCAGACGATCAATCCCGAGGCTCTCGGCCATAGCGAGGATGAACAGTGCAAGAACCTGGTCAGGATCCTGGACGGGTACTTCGACCAGGGAGCCCATCATCTGAACGTCAACATCTTCGGCGTGGAAAAGCTCAAGGATGCCATGGAACATCCCGAGAAACCGGAATATGCGAATTTCACCATCCGCGTCTCCGGCTATGCGGTGAAGTTCATCGACTTGACCAGGGAGCAGCAACTGGATGTCATCAGCCGCTCCGCCCACAAGGAGATGTGACATGGTCAAAGCCTACGTCCACTCGACGGAGTCATTCGGCTCCGTCGACGGACCGGGAGTCCGGTTCGTCATCTTTCTCCAAGGGTGCCACATGCGCTGCCGCTACTGCCACAACCCGGAGACCTGGAAAACAGGCGTCGGAAACGAGTTCACTGCCGACGAACTGCTCGCGAAGGCTGTCCGTTACCGTCCGTATTGGGGCAAGGAGGGCGGCATCACCGTCAGTGGCGGAGAGCCCTTGCTGCAACTGCCGTTCCTCGTGGAGCTGTTCTCCAAGGCGAAAGCCATGGGAATCTCGACCTGCCTCGACACGTCGGGGCAGCCATTCACCAAGGAAGGCCCCTTTTGGGACCAATTCCAGGAGCTCATGCGCTTCACGGACCTTGTGCTGCTCGATATCAAGCACATCGACGACGAGGAGCACAAGAAGCTTACCGGATGGTCGAACCAAGCCATCCTGGAGATGGCCAGGACGCTGGATGCGATGCATGTGCCACTCTGGATCCGCCATGTGCTCATACCAGGCCTCACCGACAAGGACGAGTGGCTCTCACGACTGGCGGCTTTCACATCGGAACTCACCAATGTGGAGAGGATCGAGGTCCTTCCCTACCATACGCTGGGAACCTACAAATGGGAAAAACTCGGCATTCCCTACACGCTCCAAGGCATACAACCTCCCACCAGGGAGCGAGTGGAACATGCCGACGCGATGCTTCACGGGCAGGGATCAAAGGAACACTAGATCTCTTCGATCATCAGGATGCCAGGATACGAGGAAAGGCCGTCAATCACCGTCTCGTGGTTGACACGCTTCTTCAGGTTCAAGGTGATATACGTGGCGATTTCCTTGTTCAAGCCGGTCTTGTCCATCTCGAAATCGGCGATGACGAAACCGTTTGCCTTCATCTTCTGCATGAAGACACGGAAGAACTGGAAGGACTCGAATACGATGAAAAGCCGGATCTCGCCCATATGGGAGAAGAAGCGGTTCTCCCAGGTGTCCAGCACCGTCATGACGAGGAACATCAAGACCCAGACAATCAGCGCGCCATAGACGAAACCGGCGCCCATGGCCAGGCCCATGCACGCGGAAGCCCAGAGGCCTGCCGCCGTGGTGATGCCCTTGACCTGCTTGAAACCGTTGAACATGATGGTGCCCGCGCCGATGAAACCGATGCCGCTGATCACCTGGGCGCCCAGACGGGAAAGGTCGGTGTACCCGTCAGCCACATAGTCCTTCAGGAACTGGCTCGTCATCATGGTAAGCGCCGCACCAAGGGAAACGATGATATAGGTGCGGATACCGGCCCCCCTGCGCTTGGCGGTCCTCTCCCACCCCAGGGTTCCCGAGAAAAGCACCACGAGCAAGAGCCTGAGCGGAATATTGAACGCGGTGAGCGATGTCATGTCCAGCTTGACAAGCGCATCAATTGCTCCTTGATCCATTCGACACATCTCCTTCCAGACGCGAAGCAACGACACCCGTCGGACATTCGCTTATACGAATTCATTATTTTACATCGAATCCCAAAGGTGTCAAGGAAAACGAAAAAGAATGCGGGATGGACACACCCACCCCGCACCCATATCCGAGACGCCTTCCCTTACAGATTGTAGTTGAGCCAGTAGTTGTAAGACTGGTAGACCACGAAGGTCTCCACCTCACTGACACCCTGGATCGAGTCAAGCTCTTCCTTGAAGAACTCCAAGAGGCTCAGCCCTTTCTCCTCGGAAAGCAAAACCTGGACGATCAAGTCGAATCGGCCGGTGACCACGACCACATTCATGACGCCACGCAACTTCAGGAACTCCTTCGCCTTCGACTCCAGGTCCATCGTGTTGAGCTTGACGCCCATGATCACCAGCTGGCTGCCCGGAAGCATCTCCGGGTTGACCAGGCTGGTAATCTGCATGGTGCCATCCTCCGTCAACTTCGCCACACGGGTACGAACGGTGTTCTCCGTGATGCCCAATGCATTTGAAATCGCAGAGAACGGTTTCCGTCCGTCACCGGAAAGCTGTTTGACAATGGCGCGGTTTGTCGCATCCATTTTTGTTTTCATCAGCCATTCTTCCTTTCGAATTCTTTCATGAAGCCACACAGGTCGATGACATCCTGCTTCGGGCATGCGTTGTACAGGCTCGCGCGCAGGCCGCCGACGGAGCGATGGCCCTTCAGGCCAAGGAATCCGGCCGCCGTGGCTTCGGAGACAAACTTCTTCTCCAAATCCTCGCTGGGCAGGCGGAAGACAACGTTCATGCGGCTGCGGAAACGCTTGTCCACCGGGCTGCGGAAGAAGTCGCTGGAGTCGATCACGTCATAGACCATGGAGCTCTTCTCGATGGCGTTTTTCTCCATCTGCTCGACTCCGCCGTTCTTCTTGATCCAGTCCATCATCAGTTTGACGCCCCAGATGGAGAAGACCGGTGGCGTGTTGTACAAGCCTTCTTTCTTGGCATGCAGGGCGTAGTCCATGTAGGCGGTCAAGCCTGGCCTCTGTCTCTCGAGCAGGGACTTCTTGATGATGACCAGCACGGCGCCGGCAGGCCCGAGGTTCTTCTGGACGCCGCCATAAATCATGGCGAAACGTTCCACGGGAACCGGACGGGAGAAGAAATCGCTGGACATGTCGCAGATCATCGGCACCGGCTCCTGGTAGTCAGGGAAGGACTGCCACTCGATGCCGCCGATCGTCTCGTTGGCGCAGAGGTAGAGATAACTGCTCTCCGGCGAGGAAGGCCTGACACTCTTCGGATCGGGAAGCGTGGTGAACTTGCTGTCGGTGCCGTCGAAGTAGAGATTGACCTTTCCGATCTTCTCAGCGTCCTCTACCGCCTTGTTGGACCAGGTTCCGCTCTTCAGGTAATCGGCGACGGTACCCGGCTTCAGAAAGGCGTTCGGAATCATCGTGAACTGCAACGTCGCGCCACCGCCAAGGAAGAAGACCTCGTAGTCCTCCGGGATATGGTAGAGCTGGCGGATGGAACCGAGGCATTCGTTGTACATTTCCTCGAACATGCCGCCACGATGGCTGGTCTCGATCATCGAGACGCCGTTGCCATGATAGTCTACGATATTGTCCCTCATCTCCTCCAGGACTTCCATGGGAAGTACACAGGGACCAGCGAAAAAGATTTTCTTGCGTGCCATATCAAAATGCTCCTTTTTGTTTCAGTTCATCCAGAATCTCTACCGTCTCATTACCGATGCGCAACAGGTTCTCCACGCTGTTGGCACCCACGTGCGGGGTCAATGTCACATGCTCTTCCCTGATGATCGGGTCGTCAGCCTCAGGCGGATCATGCGGCCAGACGTCGGTGCAGTACCAGGAGACCTTTCCACCCTCCAGCATCTTGACCATGTCGTTTTCGTCGACCACCAGCGCGCGGCACGTGTTGATGACGACCGGGGCCTTCTGGCAGTGGGACAGCAGCTTTTCATTCACCATGCCCTTGGTCTCGTCGGTAAGGGGCATGTGCAGGGAAATGTAATCGGCATCCACCACCGCCTCTTCGGGGCTCGCCTTCATTTCGGCGACCGGGCTGGACTTCACATACTTGTCGTAGGCGACCACCTTCATGCCAAAAGCCTTGGCGCGGATGGCGACCTCGCTGGCGATATGGCCGATGCCGAACAGGCAGAGGGTCTTGCCAAACAGCTCGGTCCTCTTTTCCTTCTTCAGCCACTGGCCGCCCTTCATGCCCTCATGGTAGCGGACGATATGGTTCGGCGTGCTGAGCATCAGGGCGAACGCCAGCTCGGCGACCGCAATCGCGCTGGACTTTGGCGTGTTGTGTACGATAATCCCCTTTTCCTTCGCGTAGGTCTTGTCGATATTGTCTGTGCCGACTCCGCCACGGATGATCACCTTCAGGTTTGGCGCCTGGTCGATCCATTCCTTGGTGCACTTCGTCTTGGAGCGCACAAGGGCGACGGTGGCTTCCGCGAGACGACTGTTGTCGCTCGTGACCTCTCCGAACCGGGCAAGCTTCTCCGGCATGGAGGCATCAAATGCATCACAAATGAGAATGAGCATACAAAATTCTCCTTCAGGTCATAGGGTATCCTCAGTATGGGACAGGTTCGACCTTCCGTCAAATTATTTCATTCTATTTTGATGATTTTTGCAAATTTCCTGAATTTTCTGCGGTATAAGAAAGTTTTTCTCTACGAGACCAAAGAGAAAAGAAATTTTTGAGGTATTCCATGAAACGGTATCGCGGGAGAAGCCATGGATACGAAAAAGCCCGACTTTGCAAGTCAGGCTTTTGAACTCAATAGCTCTTGGAAGAGTGCATCTTCCGGACCTTTTTCATCTGCTTCCGTGCGTTCGCTTTGTTCTCACGGTTCTTGATGGTGGAGGGCTTTTCGTAGTATTCGCGCTTTTTCCACTCGCGGATGATGCCTTCTTTCTCGACCATTCTCTTGAAGCGCTTGATCGATTTCTCCAAAGGCTCCTGCTCGTCAACCTTGACAAATGCCATTTCCTCTCACCTCCTTTCCCAGTGCCTGGGTCTGGACTCAACAGCGTCCACTCTACGTGAAATGGGACAGGGTGTCAAGAACTCCGCTTGCAGTCGATGACAATCAGCTGCAGGCTCGACTCCTGCCGGAAGTAGTTCCGGCTCATGCGGAAGGCCACATCCACCACATCCCCCAGCGCGAACTCCGAGTTGACCTTCCCCGCCGCGTTCCAGTACACCGCAGGCCACTTGAAGGAACCGTACTCCAACGTGAACTTCACATGCTGGGCGGTACCGGAATGGCTGTTCATGATCTTCAGGTCGCTGATACGGGCACCCTCTATGGCAAAGACAACCTGGCTGTTCTGCTCCCCATAAGGCTCGAAGAACTCCACCTTGCGGATCAGGTCCGGGGTCAGATAGCTGGCAGGCAACGAGCAGTCGATGTCAAGGCTTTCCTCTTCCGAGTCCCCGATATCCATCGAGTCGACCACGTCGACGATGCGGCGCTTCAGCTCCTCGAGCTTGCCTTTTTCCATGGAGAACCCGCCGGCGCAAGCGTGGCCGCCAAAGTCCTGGAACAAGTCCCCGAAGCGGGAAAGGAAATCCCGGCAGTTGAAGTTCTGCGGAGAACGGATCGAACCACTGATGCGGTCTCCTCCTACGGTCGCCAGCACCAAGGAAGGAACATCGAACTGCTTCAGCAGGCGGGATGCCATCAGACCCGTCATACCCCTGCTCACCTGCGCATCCTCGACCAGGACGATTTTCGAGCCGGAACGCTCATAGCTATCCCTGGCTATCGGAAGAATCCTGCTCCAGGAATCCTCGCCCAGTTTCTGCCGTTGCTTGTTCAGCTCCACAAGCTGGGTGGCGTAGCTTTGGGCTGCGGGAATATCCTTGCTCAAGAGCATCTGGAGCGCGACCTCGGGCTTGCCCATGCGTCCCGCGGCGTTGATCACCGGGGTAAGATACCAGGAAATATCCAGACTGGTCAGCGGACGACCCGCCAGTTTCTGCATGGAGAGCAGCGGCTGCAGGCTGGGCCTGCTTCCACTCTCGATCATCTTCAGGCCCCTGCGGACCAGGATGCGGTTCTCATTGACCATCGGCATCAAGTCGGCGACCGTCCCGATGGCGACCAGGTCGAGGATCGAGTCATAGCCGCTGTCCAAATCGGGGTATTTCTTCATGACGAACGCGTTGAACAGGCCGACCAAGGTGGAAAGCTCTCCGTTTCCATCCTCGGTATACCTGCTACCCCGGCTCATCGTGCTCAGGGTGAAGAGGCTCTTTCCCTTGATCATCGGAAGCGCCTGCTCCATCTGAGGCCGCATGTCGACCAGATTGATGTCGACCGACTTGCCGAAGGCGGTGCGAAGCTGGTTCTGCTCGATCTGGGCGTCGATGACAAGAATCGGAAGGCCTCCGGAGAGGAACTTCGCGGACTGGCTGGTGGACAGGTCCATCACCCCGGGATTGATTTCCTCGAAGAGACGCTCCTCCTCCATGAAGTTCTCCATCTTCACCGCGCTGATGACGATGGTGTCACTCTTTCCCGGCTGGGCGTGCAGCAGGATATAGGGCTCATGGTAGAAATCGGTCTTGGCGAAACGGAGCGCCCAGATCACCTTGGCGACGACACCGCAGGCCGCCAGGTGCTCGAACGGATAGCCGCATCCCTCGACCTTCGGGTCGATGATGGCCATGGCCGGAGGCAGCTGGTCGTCGGAAAGATGGTGGTCGAGCACCAACGTGTCGATTCCCAGTTCCCGTGCTCTGGCGGTCTCCTGGAAGCTGGAAATACCGCAGTCGACGGTGATGACCAGCGTCACCCCGTCACGGTGCGCCTCGTCAATCCCCTCCAAGGTCATGCCATACGGCTCGTCCCCCTCGGGAAGGCGGTAATCCACTCTGCCGCCGAGTCGCTGCAATTCGCTTACCAAAAGTGTCGTGCTGGTGATGCCATCCACATCGCGGTCACCGAAGACGCGGATGAGCTCCTTGCCCTCGATTGCCTCCCAAATACGGTCGACCGCCGTCTCCATATCCTCGAACAGGAACGGGTTGTGGAGAAAGGAAAGCCCATTCTCCAGATAAAACTTGACCTGCTCTCGGTCCTCGATGCCCCTTCGGACCATGATGGAGGCCGTGAGCAGGTCGATGCCGAACTGCTCATGCAACCTCCGTACCTTCTGGGAAGGTACCGGGCGCTTGTTCCATTTCATGTATAAAAACCTTCACTACATAAAGATTCAATCCATGCTCTGGAGGATCGAACCCTCCAGGGTCTTCAGGGGTCTGCCACCAAGTATCATGGAGACGTACCTGAACAGGTAGCGCTTGATCCGCAGCCGCGCGGCAGGACTTAACGCGACCGTCACCGCCTGACCAAAGGACATGGAGCAGGTGAAGGCCAAATACCGGCGCGCTCCGGGGGGAAGCAGCATACTGGTATCCACTGTAGCACAACTTTGGCAACAAGGGGCAGTAAGCGGATAGGAAAAACCGAGGATTTCGTTCTCCTCGTAGGAACGTCCGCACGAGGGACAGCAGGAAAGGTCAGGCCGCATGCCCAGCACGTCGATCAGGTTCCAGATGAATTGGATCAGCACCTGGCTTTTGGAAACGACCGGCGTCTCCAAGGCGGTCAGCGAGGCCTTCAACAGGCGGTATGTCGCCTTCTGGTCCCCGCCATTGGTCCTGATCAACAGCTCGCAGAAGCACATGGCCGTGTAGTCGGCGTCCAGGTCCTCCACAATGGACGTGTGGGAGGAGTCGATGCCGACATCGTTGAGCGTATAGCTGTGCTTGACCGGATTATGGTACAGGAAGAAAGTCCCGTCAGCCAAAAAACCCACCTTCACCGCCTTGTTCGACTTTCGGGCACCGAAGCTGGTGACGTAGATGATTCCCAAATCCTCGGACAACAACCGGAAGCGACGGTCGGCGTTCCCGCTCCGCTCGCTGGAAAGCACGATTGCCTTGGTCGCGATATTCCGTTCCACTTTCTTCCCTCATCTCCAATATAGCAAGGGAGCGGTGAAACGAAAACCGCCCCTCACAGGGAGAGGCGGCATTCAAAGAAACCCGTTTGGTCAAAAGGCTTGGCTCAGCGCGTCCTCGACCAGCCAGTCGGCGACAATCTGGTCGTCCAGAGGCCCATAGCCAGGATACGAAATCGAGACAGCACCGGCTCCATCATCGCTGTAGGTCAGCCCCTCGATCTGCTTGCTTTCCCCCGCGAGATAGCTGTCAACCAAGGCAGCGTCGATTCCGCTGTAGGCAACCGTACCGTTTCCACCCTGGGTGGTGACCGTCACCGTGGCGTCGACATCCCCCTTCTGCACCCCCACCTGCAGCTGGTAGCCGTCGTTGGTGAAGGAACGGCGGAAGCTGAACTGGCTGCGTACCGGAACGGGCTTTGCCTCAGGAACCTTCTCTCCCAGGTAACCGGCGATCTCCTTCTGTCCGAGGCGCACGGCGACCTGTCCGGCAGTCAGGCCGAAGCGGTCACGCATGGAGGTATCCGCCTTCGCCTCCTCGACCAGCGCCTTGACGGCATCCGCGTCACCCCTGCGGACAGCCTGCGTCAAAGCGGTCTCCCCACGGAAATTGACGGCATTGACGTCGGCGCCATGCGCGAGCAACAGCTTCGCCCGGTCGTAGTCGCCGTCAGCCGCGGCAATCATGAAGGCGGTATTGCCGCACCAGTCGGGGGCGTCCACCTCGGCTCCGTGGTCAAGGACATAGGCAAGGATGTCGTTGTCAAGCTTCGACTCGACGGCGTACAGCACCACCGGCCTGCCGTTGACCTGGATCGAGTTGATATCGGCTCCCTCCTCGATCAGGGCCTGCGCCATGGCGGTATTGCCGTTCTCCGCGGCAAAGCTCAGGGCGTTCTCGCCGAACAGGCTCACCTGGTTGACGTCCGCCCCGGCAGAAACCAGCGTGCGGAGCACCTCGGGATTCTGGTTGTATCGTGCGGCGTACATCAGCGCGGTGGCACCCATGCGGTCGGTCTGGTTGACGAAGGCACCCGCGTCCAACAGCTCCTTCACCACCTCGGGACAGTTGCCGCTCGCGGCATAGAAAAGGGCGGTATCCAGCTCGTTCTGGCTGCCGCTCAAAAGGAGCTTCACCACATTCGGATCCTGATTCTCGCTTGCCGCTACGTACAGGGCCTTGGTGCCACGGCGGGTACGGGCCTGGGCATTCGCGCCAGAAGCCAGCAACGCCTTGACCACCTCATCGGTGTTGTACTGGCTGGCAAGCAGGAGGGCGGTGTCCTTCTCATCCTGGGTGGCTCCGGCAAGCAGCACCTCCAGCACCCCGACAGTATCGTTATAGCGTGCGGCGTAAGCCAAGGCATGCATCCCTCGCTCGTCCTTGGCGTGGAGCACATCTCCTACCAACGCCTGCACCACCTGGGCGTTCTTGTTGTACTGCGCGGCCATCATCAGCGGCGTCACACCGTGCGGTCCCCGCGCGGAAAGGCTGGCTCCGTTGGAAAGCAGGACCTCGATCTCCCCGGCATCGGCAGCCTCCCGGGCCGCCTGGAAAAGGTCGTCAAACAGCCTGGTCCGTGTCTCGGCGACAGGGGCACTTTCCTCCTGGACCACGGGTTCCGGCCCAGGGGCGGGATCTGGCGCCTTCGCTGGCTCGCTTGCGGACCGGCTGGCAACCGCCACCGGAGCGCTCTGGGGAATCTCGGGAGCGCTGGAGCTTTCCTGTTTCTTGCCGCAGGAGACCGCCAGGGCGAGCACCGCTGCGCTTAACGTGATATACCGAATGGTTCGTTTCATAGGTTGCTTCCTTGCATATTCAGATTCGTTTTTGACAAGTATACTGTAGGATCTTGCATTCGCCATCCCAACTTCACAAATCTTCTCCTAGCGTGCATTGCCCCCGTTACTCGTGCTATGCTGTCCCGTATGAAACGTCTTCCGGCCTTGCTGTTGCTGCTCGTCTGTCTGGGCTCAAGCCTGACTGGGGCCAGCTTGCATCCCTACAACCCCGAGCAACCGTTTGACAGCCAAGCCGCACTAGCGGCGACCGACTTCTCCACACCCCTGTCCGGAGATGCAAAGGTGTATGCCGGACAGTGCCATATCAGCGTGCTGGTCATGGGTTCCTTAGGACCGCTGTACAGCTGGTTCGGCCACGTAGCGTTTCTGGTGGAGGAACCCGATGGCAGGTCGATCGTCTACGACTATGGGGTCTTCGACACGTCCAAGCCGGGGTTTTTCCTGGACTTTCTCAAAGGACGCATGCTCTACAACGTCTGGCGCACCGATGGAACTTGGCGGCTACGAAGCGAGGAGGAAAGCGGACGCAGCATCATCCGCTACGACCTTCCCCTCTCCGACAGCCAGAAACTCGGAATGATCCGTTTCCTGGAGGAGAACACCCAAAGCGGCAACGACCAGTACCTCTACCATTTCTACAGGGATAATTGCTCGACCCGGATCCGGGACATCGTGGATGCCGCCACCGGCGGAGCTTTCAAGGACTGGGCGGAAACCCAACCGATCGCCCCCACCAGCTACCGGAGCGCGGCAAACCGGAAACTGAGCAGGAATCCGGCGCTCTGCTGGATCCTCAATTTCCTCCAAGGTCCGAGCGTCGACACCAGGCTTTCCCTCTGGGATGCCATGTTCCTGCCTGACACGCTGGGCGGCGCAATCGGGGATTTCTTCGGAATCCAAGGCGAGGTGGTTCAGGAAGGAACGATCGCCAACAAGGATGGCAGTCCTTTCCTTGCGCTGGTGATCCTTCCCCTCGCCATCGGCCTCTGCCTGTCCTCCATGCTCATCCTGGTCCGGGAGAAACCCCTCTGGCACTGGATGATGGGGACCATCCTGTTCGTCCTTGGATTGCTTTCCTGCGTGCTTCTGTACGGCATGTGCCTGACCGACCTGGACATGACCTGGGGCAACACCACCATCCTGTACCTCAACCCGTTGCTCTTCGTGGCGATGAGGAGTATCCACAAGGGCGAGGAAGAACGGGCCCGATGGATTCTCAAAGGGCTCTCGGTACCTGCTTTGGCGGTATTGGCGCTTTCCCTTTGCAACCCCTACGGGTCGAACTTCGGAACCGAGTTGCTGGTCCTTCCCATCTATCTGACTGCATGGGTCAGGGGCGGGCGCTTAACGCGGCTCCAATCTCCCAGACCGGAAACTGTCTCGCCCCACGCTTGATGTCCCTTGGAGTCAGGCTCCGCTGGTATCCTTCCCTCCGGCTCTGGTATGGGGCATAACGGGCGACAATCTCGTCTTCAATCGCGCTCAGTCGGACAAACAGGTCCTGGACTTCCTCCAGCCTGCCGTTTTTGGCCAGTTCCCTCTGGAGCTGCGCGATCCGCTGGTCGCTTCTGGCGTATGCGGCGCCCACCGCTTCCTCGGAAGTCCTAGGGGCGGAAAGAATCGACTGCAACGCGCGATCCCCGCTCCGGGTTGCCAGCTCGCCCGCCACCTGGAAGCGTTGGGAAAACAGGGCCTGGAGTTCTTCCTCCTCTTGGGAAAGCAGGCTGGAGGCCATGGCAAGGCTGTTCGTTCGTTGGCTTCTCCAGAAGCCATACATGCACAGGACGAGCACGGCGACCACTCCGAACGTGATCACCATGCTCTTGCCATCCTTGCATTTCCAACCGTCAGCGGACAATCTTGGTTCCTTGGTTGCCGTAAACGGCGTCGTACAGGTGCTCCGGGTCGGTGATGATGCCGATGTTGCCGGTGCTCTGGACGAAGTCGGTAATCGCCTGCACTTTCGGAAGCATGGACCCTGGAGCGAACTGTCCTTCGGCAGTGTACGTTCTCGCCTCGTCGACCGTCATCTGATCAAGGGTACGCTGGGTCGGCTTGCGATAGTCCAGACAGACCTTCTCGACCGCGGTGGAGATGACGAAAAGGTCCGCATGCAGGTCTTTGGCCATCAGGGCGGCGGCCAGGTCTTTGTCGATGACGGCTTCCCTGCCGTGGAGCAGGCCGTTCTGGTCGCGGACCACGGGGATGCCTCCACCGCCAGCGGCGATGACAATCACGCCTTGGTCCAGCAGGGCCTTGATCGTGGCGATCTCGACGATCGATTTCGGTTTCGGGCTGGGAACGACACGGCGGTAGCCGCGTCCCGCATCCTCCACCACGCTCCAGCCGTCGTGCAGGGCATGGTAGTCCGCGTCTTCCTTGCTGAAGAAGGAGCCGATCGGCTTGGTCGGTTTCTGGAAGGACGGGTCGTCGGCAGCGACCTCCACCTGGGTGACGACAGTCGCCACCGGCGGCTGCATGCCTACCTTGTGGAACTCGTTGTCCAACGCCATCTGCAGGTTGTAGCCGATGGCGCCCTGGGTATCGGCCACGCACGAGTCAAGCGGAACCGTATGCAGGATCGAGCGGGAATACTCGGCGCGTAACAGGATGTATCCCACCTGCGGGCCGTTCCCATGGGCGATGACGACGCGGTTGCCGGCCTTCGCCAGGCTGACAATATGGGCCGCGGTCTTCCGGGCCGCCTCGTACTGGGCGGAAACCGTCACGTGTTTTGGATCCTCAATGAGGCTGTTTCCTCCAATGGCAATGACAATCAGCTTTCCAGACATCCGTATTCCTCCTCGGACATCCCCATCATACCACGAACGCAACAGAATGCAACAATATTGTAAACCACGATTCGCTTTTCCCGAGATACCCTTTTGTGTAAAGTATGCGTCATGCGGACATCGAAGAAAGAACTGTTTCTGCTTGGAATGTACGTCGCCTTCATGGTCATGGCGAACACGCTTGGGACGAAAATCACCAATCTGGCTGGAATCCGGGTCTCGGTGGGAATCTTCATGATGCCTTTCATGTTCCTGATCACCGATATTGTCGGCGAGGTCTCCGGAGAAGAACGGGCCAGACTGTTCGTCCAGGTCGCCGAGGCCATGCTGGTGGTCCTGCTCGGCTTCACCTGGCTGTGCATCCGCATGCGGCCGAATGCCACCTGGGGGAACCAGGAGGCCTATGTCGCCGTCTTCGGCAGCACGCTGCGCATGACGATCGCGTCGCTGATTTCCTTCATCATCAGCCAGAACCTGGACGTGCGCCTTTTCTTCTCCCTGCGCAAGGCTTGCAACGGCAGGAAACTCTGGATCCGCAACAATGTCGCGACCATCATCAGCCAGTTCATCGACACCTGTATCTTCGAGTATCTGGCCTTCTGGCACCTGAGCCCGAAGTTCACCACGGCCTTCGTCTTCAGCCTGGTGCTCCCCTATTGGGGTTTCAAGGTGGTTTTCGCCCTGTGCGACACGCCCTTCTGCTACCTGGGCGTCCGATGGCTGAAAAAAGGGTACGAGGACTGACCAACCGGGCTTGTTGTGTTCGTCTTCCGGTATCCTGGTTTTTTGCCTTTTCCTCTCCCTTTCTGCAGGATGCAGCCCGGCACTTCGATAAAAACCGCTTTCCTTTATGCATTTCTTTCAGTATGTTTGGAACGCGAGGTGTATACGCTACATGTCTGAAAAAGAATTACTTCCAGTGGAACAGGCGCTTCCCAACAATCTCTTCATCCTCCCGGTCGTCGGCAATCCGGTCTTCCCGGGGCTTTTCACCCCATTGATGCTGACCGACCAGAGCGACCTTGACGTCGTCGACCAGGCGGTCCGCCACGGCAGCTATGTCGGCCTTTTGCTCACCAAGGATGAAAGTCCCAAGGATGGGCCCTACTCGCCGCAGGACCTCTACGAGACGGGTACCGTCGCGCGGATCGTCAAGCGGATCAAGCTTCCCGAGGGCGGGGAAAGCGTCTTCATCTCCACCATCAAACGTTTCAAGACGCTTGAATACTTTCCCAGCGGCCAATATTTGGTCGCCAACGTCCAGTACCTGGACGATATCGAGGACGAGCCGGAGGAACTGCGGGCGTGGACCCGGCTGCTCGTCAGCGAGATGCGTCAGCTGACCCGCAACAACCGGATATTCAGCGAGGAAATGCGGCTGAACATGGTCAACATCGACCACCCGGGCAAGCTCGCCGACTTCATCGCGTCGATTCTCAGCGTGGACCGCAGGCAACAGCAATCCGTTCTGGAGACCCTGGTGGTCCGGCGCAGGATCGAGAAGGTGCTCGTCTTCATCAAGAACGAGCAGTCGATTGCCGAAGTGCAGGAGAAAATCCAGCAACGAGTCAACCAGAAGGTCGAGAAGAACCAGCGGGAGTACTTCCTCCGGGAAGAGCTGAAGAGCATCCAGCAGGAACTCGGCATGACCACCAACCCGAAAAGCGAGCTGATGGACAGGCTGAAAAAGAAGTTCGCGGGGCTTTCCCTTTCCGACGAGGTGAAAGAGGCGGTCGAAAAGGAGATGAACCGGCTCGACTCGCTGGAGCCTTCCTCGCCCGAATACTCGATCAGCAAAAGCTATCTGGAGACAATCGCGGACCTGCCGTGGAATGAGCCCAAGCCGGAGAACTTCTCCATCGAGGGCGCCCGCAAGGTACTGGAGCATGACCACTACGGCATGAAGGATGTCAAGGACCGTATCCTTGAGTTCCTCGCTGTGCGCAAGAAGAAGGGCGATACCAAAGGGGCCATCATCTGCCTGGTCGGCCCTCCGGGTGTCGGCAAGACCAGCGTCGGCATCTCGATCGCCCACGCCTTGAAGAAGAAGTATTTCCGCTTCTCCGTCGGAGGAATGAACGACGAGGCGGAAATCAAGGGCCACCGGAGGACCTATATCGGAGCCATGCCGGGCAAGATCATCCAAGGCCTGAAGATCACCAAGGTCAAGAACCCGGTCTTCCTGATCGACGAGATCGACAAGATGGGACAGAGCCTGCAGGGCGATCCCGCAAGCGCTTTGCTCGAGGTCCTCGACCCCGAGCAGAACTCCTCCTTCCGGGACAACTACCTTGACCTGCCCTTTGATGTCAGCGAGGTGCTCTTCATTTGTACGGCCAACAGCCTGGACACCATCCCCAGTCCGCTGCTCGACCGTATGGAGATCATCGAGATGAGCGGCTATACCAGCCAGGAGAAGCTTTCCATCGGCAAGAAGTATCTGCTGCCGAAATCGCTGCGTAACCAAGGGCTGACCGACAAGGAGGTGCGCTACAGCACGAAGATCCTGTTGAAGATTGCCGAGCAGTATGCCCGTGAGGCGGGAGTGCGCCATTTCGAGAAGCTGCTGGACAAGATCAATCGGAAGGTCGCATTGGAGATCCAGGAGAAGAAAGATGCGGTCCTTCCGGTCAAGATCGATGACCAGAAGCTGGTCGAGTACCTTGGGCAGCCAATCTTCACGCAGGATGAGATCGTCAAGGCGGACAAGCCCGGCACGGCAGTAGGTCTTGCCTGGACAAGCATGGGCGGAGACGTCCTGCTGATCGAGGCCGTGGCGATGCCGGGCAAGGGCGAGCTGAAGCTTACCGGCCAGCTGGGCGACGTGATGCAGGAATCGGTGGGAATCGCCTGGAGCTGGATCAAGTCCCACGCCAAGGAGCATGGAATCGACGAGTCTTGGTTCCAGACCCACAACGTCCACCTGCATGTCCCCGAAGGCGCGACGCCCAAGGACGGACCGTCGGCAGGCATCACGATGACCGTGGCCCTTTACAGCCTGGTCACCGGTCAGGTGATGGCGCCAGATCTCGCCATGACCGGAGAACTGACCCTGAAGGGAAAGGTGATGCCGATTGGAGGGTTGAAGGAAAAGGTGCTGGCAGCCAAACGCAACCAGGTCAAGACCATCCTCTACCCGAAGTTCAACCAGCGCGATCTGGACAAGCTGACCGATGAGGTCAAGGAAGGCGTCGTCTTCCACCCCGTCGCGACGATTGAAGAGGTGCTCGGCTACGCGTTCCCTCATGACAAGGAACGCAAGCCGATGGAGAAAATTGAGCCGACCGAAGATGACCATCCCGAGTTCAAGGTGTTCGCCAAGGAGTTGGCAGAGGCCTTGAAGGAGGCCTTGCATGGCTGAGCTGCTCGCCCCGGCCGGCAACCTGGAAAAGCTGAAGATCGCCTTCGCCTATGGAGCCGACGCGGCCTATATGGGGCTTGACGAGTTCAGCCTCCGGGCCAATGCCGGCAACTTCACCCGTGACGACCTGGCCGAGGTCGCCGCGCTGAAGCGGAAAAGCGGCAAGAAGCTTTACTGCGCGCTCAACATCCTTTTCCACGAAGGACAGATCGAGGATTTGAAACGCAGGCTCGAGGAAATCAGCGAGTGGCCCTTCGATGCCTTCATCGTCAGCGACATGGGTGCGGCGAAGGTGCTGCGCGACAACGGGAAGAATGATGTCGAGCTCCACCTCTCCACCCAGGCTTCCTGCACCAACAGCGAGGCCTGCAAGGTGTATCGTTCCCTTGGCTTCAAGCGGGTCATCCTTGGGCGCGAGACCCCGATCGACGATATCCGCCGCATCCGCGACGCCAATCCGGACCTGGATCTCGAGGTCTTCGTCCACGGAGCCATGTGCATGGCCTACTCGGGACGGTGCCTGCTCTCCTCCTTCCTGGTCGGCAGGAGCGGGCAGCAGGGAGACTGTGCCCACGCCTGCCGCTGGCACTACCGGCTCGAGGAACAGGAACGGCCCGGAGAGTGGTATCCCATCGAAGAGGAAAAGGGCTATACCACCATCCTCTCCTCCAAAGACCTTTGCATGATCGACCACCTGCAGGACCTGGAGGATGCGGGAGTTTCTTCCTTCAAGATCGAGGGACGGATGAAAAGCCCTTATTACGTGGCTGCGGTCACCCGTGCCTACCGCAAGGTGATGGATGGGGACCCCCATGCGGCCAGCTACCGCGAGGATATCTTCAACGTCAGCCACCGCCCCTACTGCACCGGTTTCTTCTACGGCCAGGGACCGGTCTCCACGATGGACGGAGGTTCCTATATCAGGGATTATACGTTCTGCGGCATGATCGGGGACGAGGTCCGGCCTCACGTGTACAGTCTTGACCTGCGCAACCAGATCAAGCGGGGAGAACAAATCGAGTACCTGGATCCCTCCAGGCCGACGATGGTCGACACCAATTTCAAGTTACTCGACAGTTCTTTCGAATATGTTGACCAGATCGATCACTGCAAAGTACAATACCTCGAGACGCAGGAACCTGTCTCCAAAGGAGATATCATTCGGCG
>Ga0256406_1001537_pt1 | contig 36569 bp, 23 predicted proteins | sample RumenRJG_03DNA_FD_185986 | JGI IMG/M metagenome (GOLD analysis project Ga0256406, IMG submission 185986) | Bovine rumen microbial communities from Lethbridge, Alberta, Canada - RJG_03 | ecosystem: Host-associated > Mammals > Digestive system > Stomach > Rumen | place: Canada: Alberta | collected...
GGCTGGGCAACTTCCACCGCAGGGGCGCCCCTCGTGGGTGCCCGGTCGCCACGAAGGGGCAAATGATGTAATGTGGGTGATGGTATTCGGTCTGACGACCGAGCGGACAGCCACAAGGGCCGTCCCTGCTGTGGATGGGGTGCAGGGGGCAAGCATCCACAAGACATATCAAACATCCTTCCCATTCTGGAAGGCTTGGTTAGGATTTCCCTTTGGGGAGGTTTGGTGAGGAACAAAGCTCGGCTGTAAGGTTTTTGTTTTTGTTTCCTGTTTCCATTTGGTGTATTAAATGTTAATATTTGGGACAAAGTACCGAAAAATGACAAAAAAGTATTGTAACATTAAAAAAATATGCTTTACCTTTGTCTGCGAAATCAACCGGAAATAAACCGAGTAACTATAAACACATTATTTATTTAAAAACAATTTTGTATGAAGAAAATCTTTACTTTAGCTATTGCTGCATTGGCAGCTATTTCAGTTAATGCACAGAGTGTAACAAAGCAGGCTCTGGCTTTCACTGGTAACACATGGAATGTAAGCGTACAGGCAAAGAGCAATGTTGGTCTTACTTCTAACGCAGCTTGGGGTGAGTATAAGCTTACCGCTGACCCTGTTGACCCGAAGCAGTATAAGAGTATTAAGATTAAGTATCATGACCTCGTAGCAGGTAGTGATGACGGTGCTTATCAGACTAAGTTCGAAGGTGAGGGTGAAGATATCTATGTCCCACTCGACCCAGAGGCTACAGAGTTGAACGTTAAAATCGATACACTGGCTAATCCTCTGACAACTGTTGAACTTCAGGCAAAGTCAGCCGGTTCGTATGTTCTTATCGAAGGCGCTTACCTCGTAGCAAACGATGGTACAGAGACTCAGCTCGTTATGGCTGGTGCAGTTTGGGGTATCGATGTCGACCCATTGTCAACTCCTACACTGTCGTTCACTGGTCAGTATGGTGGTCAGGAACTCGTTCTTGCTGATGACGGTTCTCATATCACTTATGACCCGGCAACTGAGGCTGACGTCGAGAAAGTCGTTGTTATCACAGCAAGCAAGCCAACTACTACTGCATTCACATTCGAGAGTCAGAATGGTGGCTCTGGTTTCGCATGGACTAACCTCGACGCTGGTTTAACTATTCTTACTGATACTCTGAATGCAACAACAGCTGTTGACGCTACTGGTGCTGCAAAGGCTGTTGACCAGGTTTGGATTAAGGCAAATGCTGACGCTGGTTATCCTTCAGAGATTGCTGTTACAGGTGCATTCCTCGTAACTGGTTCTCACGAAGCTATCGTCAACGCTATCGAGGGCATCAAGGCTGACGCCAAGACTCTGAACGTTAACGCTCCTATCTACAACCTCGCTGGCCAGATGGTCAACAAGTCTTACAAGGGTGTCGTTATCCAGAACGGCAAGAAGTTCATCAATAAGTAATCGCTTACCAAGCCCTCTCGAAAGTGAGGGATGTTTGGACACAATGTTAAAACTATAATGCCTGCCTGCGCATATCCCTTATGCGTAGGCAGGCTTTGTTGTTCCTTTACCGAAAGGCTGCTGACTCTTTTTCTTTTGATTAATTTGCTTTTGTCATATATTTAATTTAACTTTGCAAAATCAAAAGATACGTAACTATGGATTTGACTTTAAACCAATTCTCTATAGAAGTCCCGAGTGCAGACCTTAAGTTTTTTAAGTCACTCGCCAAGAAGATGGGATGGCATACAGCTTTGCTTGGTAAGAAACAAGCAAGGCATGATGTAGTTACGAACATCGGGGACGCTTCCGTTTCAGCTTCGCGCAAGGCTAAAGTTATCAGTCGCGGTAAAAGGACTTATAGCGATGCTGAGTTGGCAAGATTGCTTGATTCAAATCCGGACTTGCCTGAAGCAGGTTCACCAAATGTCAAAGGTATAATAGCGGGTGGTAAGGGTAAGGCTCTCAATAGCTTTAAACATTGGATGTAATATGGTGTACCAAAGAGAGATAGTCGAAGTCCCTTATCAGTTTCCTGACGGTACTGTAAAGCCCCACATGGCGTTGGTCGTGTCTCCGCCAAACCTTCAAGAAGACGAGGACGGTATGTTTTATGCTGTTCTTATATCATCAAAGAACTATAATCCACAGTACACAATTGAGATAAAAGGCGAATGGCTTATGAAGCCACTCTCAAAGACCTCTTTCTTTGTAACGCATATTTTGACGTTTTTTAGTGAAGACCAGATAATCCAGCGTTTAAATAATTTCATTCGACAACCCTATTATGACACGGTTGTAAACAAGGTTATCAGCAGCGTCTTTGGTATTGAGATTGAATAACGAATGTCTTCCATTTATTTCCATTCGTTTTTTAGTAATGGACTTGCCTTACTTTCATGGCTTTTTTGTGTGCCCGCACAATGATGTTTTAGCGTCCTTTTGGTTAAAATAGCTTGTAAATAGGCAAAAAAGTATTATATGTTTTAAGAAAATTAGTTTAACTTTGCAATCGATTAAACAAAAAAAACTAAATACAAATATCTCATAACTAAAACCAATACGTTTATGTATCAACAGATCAGGAGAGCCGCACTGGCTCTATTTATGAGCTTGTTCTGCATCGTCGTCTTCGCTCAGGCGCAGGGGACGGTTACTGGCAACGTTAAGGATGCAAGCGGAGAACCGATGATAGGTGTCACCGTAACTGTCGACGGAAAGCCGGCAACGGTGACGGACATCGACGGTAACTTCACCATCCAGAACGCTAAGCCATCGTCAGTCATCAAGCTGAGTTATGTTGGCTACAAAGACCTGCAAGTCACCGTAGGCAACAAGTCGACGTTCAACCTTGTCATGCGCGAGGATGATAAGTCGCTCGACGAAGTCGTTGTCGTCGGTTACGGTACTATGAAGAAACGCGACCTGTCGGGTTCAATGAGCCAGTTGAAGGGCGACGACCTCATGAAGGGCGGCGCTGTCGATTTGGCACACGGTATGCAAGGTAAGGTTGCCGGTGTCACCATACAGCAGAGTGATGGCGCTCCGGGCGGCGGCATGAGTATCGTTGTCCGTGGTACCAACTCTTTCTCGACCTCTTCACAGCCTCTGTATATTGTCGACGGTGTACCATTCGAAACCGGTAGCACACCTGCCAACGGCGCTACGACCACTGAGCAGAGCAGTAACCCGCTTTCAATGATTAACCCTCACGATATCGAGAACATTGAAATTCTGAAGGATGCCTCCGCCACTGCCATATACGGATCTCGTGGTGCGAATGGTGTCGTCATAATTACGACAAAGAAAGGTAAGGCCGGAAAGCCGAAGGTAGAGTTCTCCGGCAACTGGGGCTGGGCACATATCGCCAAGAAGATTGACATGCTCGACCCTGTCACCTACGCCAACTACATGAACGAGCAGTACACCAACGACCGCTACTATTTGAACTCCCGCAGCACCAACGTCCCTTATCCGGGCACTTGGGGCTATCAGACATACACCGACGGCCACGCCAACTACAACACCGGTAAGTACACCGGAAAGCCAGAGGACTACGCGCATCCAGGCTGGTACTACGACGAGTACGGCAATGCCACACAGCTTGGCGTCGCAGACTGGCAGGACGAAATCTTCCAGTCGGCAATGCAGCAGGACTACAACTTTAGTGTAAGCGGTGGTGACGACAAGGGTTACTACTCTTACAGCGGCAACTACACCGACCAGGATGGTATCATCAAGAACTCGGGTTACAAGCGTTACACGCTGCGTGCCAACATCGCCCGCCATGTCTACGACTGGTTGGAGATTGGTACTAACCAGAGTTTCACCAACACGACGACCAACTTCGCCAACACCCTGAGCTACAACACCGGTGTTGTCCGTTCAGCACTTATCTTCCCTCCGACATACGGACCAAACATGGATACGTCGACAGCCGACGACCTGAACTGGCTCGCTGCCAACCCTGCTGCCTACGTTCGCAGTACAAAGGATGAGCTGAACGCCATCAACTACTTCAGCAGCTCTTTCGCTCAGATTAACTTCACCAAGTGGCTGACCTTCCGTCAAAACCTCGGACTTTCTTACAGCGACTCTCACCGTAGCTCTTACTACGACCGCCACACCCAGGAAGGTAAGGCACCGTACAACGGTAAGGGCAGCCGCGCTTCGAACATCTGGCGCAGCACCACAGCTGAGAGTATCCTCACCTTCGATAATACATTTAATAAGATACACCACCTGAACGTCATGGGTGCCTTCACCGTTGAGAATGCTTCATGGGACAACAACAGCGAAGTGGTCCAGAACTTCCCTGACGACTTGACAAAGGACAATGACATGAGCCGCGCACTCGACAAGGCAGTGCTCGCCAGCGACAAGGGTCGTCAGCGCCTGGTTTCGCTCCTCGGCCGTGTCAACTACACATTGATGGACCGCTACTATCTGACAGCCAGCGTCCGTTCCGATGGTTCTTCTAAGTTCACCGACAAGAACAAATGGGCAACATTCCTTTCCGGCGCCCTCGCATGGCGTGCATCTGAGGAAAAGTTCATCAAGGACTTACATGTCTTCGACAACTTGAAGTTCCGTGTCAGCTACGGTGAGACCGGTAACCAGGGCATTGGCTCATACCGCACCCTTCCGCAGCTCTCTACCGCCAACTATCCGTTCAACGGTTCCATGAGCAGTGGTGCCGCAATGGTCACATGGCGCGGACCTGTCGACCCTGACATCAAGTGGGAGACCACTGCACAGTGGAACGCCGGTATCGACTTCGCATTCCTGAAGAACCGCCTGACGTTCACCATTGACTACTATCACAAGAAGACCCGCGACCTGCTGCAGGAAGTCAAGATACCTGGCTCAACAGGTTTCACGAACCGTCTGACCAACTCCGGTAACGTAACAAACGAAGGTCTCGAGCTCACACTTGGCTGGACAGTCATCGACAGCAAGGACTGGCACTGGGACTTCAACTACAACATGGCGTTCAACAAGAACAAGATTGGCGGACTTAAGGGCGACCAGTATGCCAACACACTGTGGTACGGAGCCGACAACGTCTTCATCCAGCGCAACGGATGTCCTATCGGCGCCATCTACGGATACGTCGAGGACGGCTTCTACGACAACGAGGCAGAGGTCCGTGCTGACCCGCAGTACACCATGGCAAACGCAAACACCGTGAAGAGTAAGATTGGTGAAATCAAGTACGCTGACCTCAACGGTGACGGTCAGATAACCGATGCCGACCGTACCATCATCGGCGACACCAACCCAGAGTACACATGGGGTCTGACCAACAACATCTCATGGAAGGACTTCTCGCTGAGCTTCCTCTTCCAGGGCTCACACGGCAACGACATCTTCAACGGAAACCTTCAGGATATCAAGCTGGGCAACATCGGTAACATCCCACGCGACGCCTACAACACTCGCTGGACAGCCGAGAACCCGCAGATTGCCAAGTGGCCGAAGGCATCTTCAGGCTACGAGCGTAACTTCCTCATCAGTAACCGTTACGTCGAGGATGGCAGCTACATCAAACTGAAGAACATATCACTCTCTTACAACTGGCGTCACCCGTTCAAGTCTGTAGGTCTCGAGCGTCTGCTCCTCTCCTTCACCGCAACTAACGTATTCACCATCACCGACTATAGCTGGTACGACCCTGATGTCAACGCTTTCGGTAGCGACTCCAGCCGCCGCGGTGTCGATATCTACTCTTACCCGTCTTCACGCACGTTCATGTTCGGACTGACGGCAACATTCTAACCCAATTCTAAAACAAAAGATTATCATGAAACTTCATAAGATTTTAATTCCGGCGATGATGCTTGGCTGCGGAGCCCTGCTCACTACCTCCTGCAACGACTATCTGGAGGAGAAGCCCGAAAGCTTCATCGGCCCCGACAATATAGAGTCAAGCAAGAGTGGAGTCGACACATGGGTAACCGGCGTTTACAGCAACTGGCTCTACGACATGTTCTGCTGGGACGAGTTCCCGCGCGTTCTCGAGCTCGATGCCGACTACATCAGCGGTCCGGACTGGCTGTTCGGCTCAATGGGTGCCGGCAACTTCCAGGCTGAGAGTGCACTCGACAAGATGTGGAACGGTCCTTACAACCTCATCAACGACGCCAACATCGCCATCCGTTACATCAACGGCATGACCAATGTCGACGAGGACTACCGCAACAACGCTATCGGCGAGCTCTACTTCCAGCAGGCTTTCTGCTACTTCATGCTCGTCCGCGCCTACGGTCCAATTCCTTACATGGCAGGCGACGTCAGCTCAACGGGACAGTACAACAACGCCCGCAAGCCTGTCGCTGAGATTTACAACCACATCATCGACTTGCTCACCAAGGCATCGGAGATGATGTACCACCGCGACAACGCCAACTACAAGCCAGGCCATGTCAGCGCAGGCTCAGCAGCAGGACTGCTCGCCAAGGTCTACGCCACAATGGCATCGGCAGCTATGCCGGCAGGTACTGAGGTCACGGTGAAGACCGGTGAGCCTTACCGAACGGTGAAGAACACCGACGGCGACGACATCAACGTCTTCCGCACACCATCAGCTGAGACCTTCAAGAAGAAGGCTGTGGCAGGCTACGAGAACATGGACAGCCACGAATTGTACACCAAGGCTGCCGAATGGGCTAAGAAAGTCATCGACGGAGCATACGGAGTCTACGAGCTGACACCTTACGACAACCTCTGGAAGTTCTCCCACCACACCGACTCAGAGATGATGTGGGGCATCGAGAGCACCGCCGGCGACAACACATACCGCACCGGTATCCACGCCTTCTATGAGGGCACCGAGGACGGTTCGGGCATTATCACCACCGGTGGATACATCGGCTGCACCAACAACTGGTACTCACTCTTCGACGACGACGACTATCGTATCACCAAGGGAGTCAAGCACGTATGGCGCTACTACTATCAGACCAGTTACAACGGAGCCTTCTACTATCCGCAGAGCTGGAGCGTTCGCGTCACCGGACGTGACCCGCAGGGCAACTACGTACAAGAGCCTGAGAAGCAATTCTCCGACCTCGGCTACGCTTATCAGTACAATACATCGTCTGAGTGCCTCGCCTTCACGACCAAGTATTCCGACGTTTCCGACCCGACACAGGCTTACCCGGAGTCGTTCTGGCCGTTCCTCCGCTATGCCGACGTACTCCTTATCTACGCTGAGGCTGAGAACGAGCTCGGCAACATGAGCGAAGCAATGACCTACCTCAACATGGTTCGCCAGCGCAGCAACGCCAAACTGATGGAGAATCCTGTCAACCAGGAGAACATGCGCAGCCAGATTATCGAGGAGCGCGCCAAGGAGTTCGCTTGCGAAGCTGACCGCCGTTGGGACCTCATACGCTGGGGCATCTACCTCGACGCCATGAACGCCATCGGACGTGACGACAGCAACATCAACAAGGCACGCACGGAGCGCAACCTGCTCTACCCGATACCTACTGCTGAAATCAATGTCAACGACAGCATCAACTCCAACAACCCTGGATGGAACTAAACCATTCGGTGGCTTCAAGGACGATAAAAAAGCAATAAAACTTAAGTTTAAATAAACATGAAACTCAATATAAAAAACATAGGATTGGCAGCAATGGCAGCCTTCGCACTTGCTTCTTGCAGTGATGTCGTCGACTATAGCGTCCCTGACAAGACCGCAAGCAACGGAGCACCGGTCATTCAGTCCATTTACGACGTACAGGACACTGGCTACGTCGCACCTCTTGCCGGTGGTGAGCTCGACCAGATGCTTCACATCAAAGGTCAGAACCTCAGTCATGTCAAGAAGATTACTTTCAATGGAGTTGATGTCGATATCAAGCAGGTATACGCAGAGTCGGAGAACAGCTATGTCAAGATTCCGCGCGTAATTCCTGAGCAGGTCACAGATACTCTCGTCTATGAGACCGAGCAGGGAACGGTACGCATGTACTTCCCGGTAGCCATTCCGGCTGTCCAGCTCAACGGACTTATGAATGAGTTTGCCCTTCAGGGTTCGGCAGTTCAGCTCAATGGCAGCAACTTCGACCTCTACAACTTCGGCGATACCACCGAGACATCGCCTGTAAGCATCGAAATCAACAACACTGCCGAGGGCTATCACAAGGCTATCCACACCGATTCGTGCACCGAGACATACACCAGCATCGTCATTCCTAAGGACTGCCCGGACAACTCCCTCATAACCTTCAAGTGGAAGGGACTCAACGGCGAGATGACCAAGACTGTGCCTTACCGCATGACCGATGATTTGCTCATCGACTGGGATGCCGACTACGGCTCTGGCATGGGCTCGTTCATGACGCTCACCGACGGTACTAACGCCGGTGACCCGCAGTCGCTGGGTTATAAGTTCCTGCGCATCAACGGCGTCTTCGACAACTGGTCGTGGAACGGCTCATACTTCGGTCTGAACTGGCCGGAGAAGTTTGCCGACGCATCAGCAAATCCACAGAACTACGTCTTCAAGATGGAAGTGTGGACCAACAGCGCCAACCCGATACCGAGCTACGGCGACAATGGTGCCAACGGTGCCAAGAACGGCGGTTACCTCATTACCCTGAACGGTGCGAAGACACGCTGCCAGTTCGACTTCCAGAACCAGTTCGGCTTCAGCAACACCTACGGCGAGTGGGTAACAGTTACCATGCCGCTCGAGGATATGGTCAACTCCGAGGGCGAGCTCACGCCTCCGCAGGTCGGCAAGTGGTGCAACATCGAATTCATTATGCAGCCTAACGGCAGCGCATGGAACTGCGACCACGCTTTCGGACAGTTCCGTATTGAACCAAAGAACTATTAATAACGGGCAACAATCATGAAAAAGTTAAGTATATTACCGGCAGTGGCAATGGCACTCGTGATGCTTGCCTCCTGCTCCGACGATGACGACAACAACTACCTGCAGCCTCGCCACTTCGACGATACGACCGCACCGACCGTTGTCTCTGTCACCCCTGCCGACGGAACGACTGAGCTCGACACCATCGAGAGTATCACCGTCACCTACGACAAGCCTATCATTCGCACGCCGAACACGACAATCCGCGTCTATACGACCGACTCTACTTACGAGTATGTCAACGATACAATCGCGCAGGTCGTCAACGGCAACCAGCTTGTCATTCCTATCAACACAAAGCCGAACACCAACTATAAGGTCGAAATCCTGAAACCATCGGTACGCGACTCATCGTACAACTTCGCTGCCGACTTCGTAACGACGTTCTCGACACGCCTTTACAACCTGTTCGACTCAACTAAGTTCGACATCTCTCCGGTTCCTGTCAACGAGAATGCTACCGAGCCGGCGAAGAAGCTCTACAGCTATCTGCTCTCGCAGTTTGGCAAGGCAACGCTCTCAGGTGCTATGGCTGAAGTCAACCACAACACTCAGAACGCCGACTACATCAACTCTCTGACGGGTAAGTATCCGGCTATCAACACGTTCGACTTCGTTCACTTCCATCAGAGTGCACCGCTTAATCCGTCTAGCTGGGTTGACTACACCGACAACTCTATCGAGGAGAACTGGGCCAACAATGGCGGAATAGTATCATATATGTGGCACTGGTGCGTGCCAAACAGCCAGGCTGACGAGAAGAAGTACTCTACTTATAAGTTCTACGTCAACCAGGACGACGCAAGTCAGAACACTAACTTCCGCACAACGTTCGCCGTTCTGCCGTCACGCTGGGAGTACAAGCACCTGACACGCGACATGGACATCATCGCCGACTACCTCCTCGCCCTGCAGGCAAAGGGTATTCCGGTACTGTGGCGTCCGCTTCACGAGGCTGCCGGCAACGTTCCTAACGGCGGTAAGGCATGGTTCTGGTGGGGCAACGCTGGTCCATCTGTCTACAAGCGCATTTGGCAGCGTATGTACACCTACTTCAAGCAGAAGGGTGTCAACAACCTTATCTGGGTTTGGACCTCAACAGGCAACGACGCCGACTGGTACCCAGGCGATGCTTACGTCGACATCGTGGCTTACGACTACTATGAGAACGACGCATCGAAGTACCACGCTTCTGGTGTCGACCACTTCACGGAGCTCCGCGATATGACCGAAGGCAAGAAGATGATAACATGTGCTGAGTGCGGTGCAATACCGTCTTATCAGAATATGTTCTCCGACGGAGCCATCTGGAGCTGGACAATGCCGTGGTATGGCAACTTCACCACCGACGGCGTTTACAACAGCCAGCTCTTCCTCAACGAGCAGATGAACAGCAAGTACATCATCACCCGTGACGAGGTGCCTAGCTTCAAGTAAGAAAATGGCATGCCCAAGCCCTCCCCAAGGGAGGGATGTTTAGACACCAAGAGGGTGTTGGGGCTTGATTAAAGAAGCATAATATAATCCCCACCAAGCACATTGTTGTTTGGTGGGGATTTTTTGTTTATCAGCTGTTATTCATATTTGAAAAACCTTGAAAAAAATCTTCACTAATCGAAACCTGTTCTTTCAGCTTCAAAAACCTCATCTTTCGCGTTGCAATACCTTACCTTTTGCGCGCTAAAACCTTATCTTTTGCAACCCCAAACCTATGCTTTTCCGCAGCCACTGACAGTCAATGGGTTGCAAAGGGGGAAACAAAATAAAGACAAAAGAAAAAAGACAACAAAAAAACTAACCAGGCTTTGTTTTTGGCAACTTAAACACACTATTCAGCAAGAAAGTATTATGAAACGGAAAAAAATAGCAGTATCTTTGTGGACGAAAACCAATGAACCAAAATCAGCATAATGAAGCGTTTAGTTATACTTATGATAGTCCTGGCGATGCTTGTGCCCGTTTCGGCACAGATAATGGGCAACAGCATCGTCGTTTCAGTTACCCCAGACCACACCGATTGGAATTATAAGGTCGGCGAAACCGCCACCTTCACCATTAATGTACGTAAGTCAGGAACACTCCTCAGTGGTGTCACCGCAGACATTGAGGCAGGTCCCGTCATGTATCCTGATACAAAGAAAACCATCACCTTGAAGGATGGCACGGCAAAGTGGACCGGTAAGCTCACCAAGCCTGGCTTCTACCGCATCATTGCCACTGTCAAGGTCAAAGGCAAAGACTACCGCGGACTCTGCACCGCAGCATTCTCGCCCGAACAACTACAACCCTACTGCCAGGAGCCGAAGGACTTCGACGAATTCTGGAATAAAGCCCTCACCGACGCACGCTATAACGATTTGAACCCTACAAAGCGCCTGCTGCCCGAGCGTTGCACCAAGGATGCCAACGTCTATGAGGTCAGCTACGTCAACGATAAGTGGAACTCACGCATGTTCGGCATACTGTCCGTTCCCGTGAAGCCCGGCAAGTATCCCGCTCTGCTTCGCGTTCCGGGTGCCGGCGTCCGCCCTTACGGTGGCGACACATACACCGCGCCCGGTAAGTGCATCGTCCTCGAGATTGGAGTCCACGGCATACCGGTCACGATGGAGCAGAAAGTGTATGACGATTTGGCCAACGGAGCCCTCGACGGCTACTGGAATGCCAACGTCGCTGAGCCCAACCGCAACTACTATAAGCGTGTCGTCACCGGTGCAGTGCGTGGTGTCGACTTCATAGCGTCACTGCCCGAGTGGAACGGAACGACCATCGGCGTGACCGGCTCTAGTCAGGGTGGATTCCTCTCGCTTGCTGTTGCCGCCCTCGACAAGCGCATCACGTTCCTCGGTGTCGTCCACGATGCCATGTGCGACTATGAGGCTGAGCTCCACAATGTAGCAGGTGGCTGGCCCCATACCATCTATTGGGACATGAAGGGTGGGGTAGACAAGACCCTCATCGACTTGAAGGTGAAGGGCGGCCGCTACTACGACGGTGTCAACTTTGCCCGTCGTGTCACCCAGCCGGGATGGTACAGCTTCGGCTACAACGACGAAGTCGTCCCTCCGACATCATCGTACTCTACATATAATATAATAAAGGCTCCCAAAACTCTCTCCGTCTACCAGATGACCGGTCACTACTGGTATCAGGAACAGTGGGACGAGTGGCTGGAGTTCACCAGAAAGCAGCTTGGGGTGGAGTAGCCCCGTTTTATCTTCGCCTATGGGCGCTTATAAGCGCTTATAAGCTTTGATAACCTTCCGCCCCCTAAAATCTCACACCATCATGAAGCCACGAACTCTCCTTGCAGCCCTCTTGCTGCTCACTACCATAACCGCCACTGCGCAGACTCCTGCGCAACAGCTTGCCATTCGCCTTCAGCGCATCCAGCAGAAAGGCATCATGTTCGGTCATCAGGACGACCCCTTCTATGGACTTACATGGGAATACCAGAAAGGACGCTCAGATACCCGCGACCTCACGGGCGACTATCCCGCCGTCATGGGTTTCGACCTTGGTGGCATAGAGAAAGGCGACAGCAAAGACTTGGACAGTGTTCCGTTCCGCCTTATCCGCGATGAGGCTTTGGCGCACGCACGCCGTGGCGGCATCGTCACCTTCAGTTGGCACCCGCGCAACCCTCTGACGGGCGGCAACGCATGGGACGTCAAAGACACAACCGTCGTTCGCAGCATTCTCCCCGGTGGTTCACAGAACGCTAAGTTCCAAACTTGGATGAAGCGCGTCGCCGACTTCCTCGTCACTCTCACCGACAAGCACGGCAACAAAATACCAATCATCTTCCGTCCGTGGCACGAGATGAACGGCTCATGGTTCTGGTGGGGACAGAAGATTTGTACTGATGAGGAGTACAAGGCATTGTGGAACATGTTGCAGGACTACCTCACGAGCCGCGGACTCGACAACCTGCTCTACTGCTATTCGCCAAACCTCGACGGCAGCTGGACAACGGAGCGCTACCTGAAGCGCTATCCCGGTGACGCCCGCGTTGACATCATAGGCGAGGATGCCTATCAATGGGGAACCGAAGCCGACTTCATCAAGCTGACCAATGCCGACCTTACGTTCGTCCGCGAGTTTGCCAAGGAACACAATAAGTTGTATGTTCTGTCGGAATGTGGCTATAAGAACAATCCCGACTCTACATGGTGGACGCGCGTCCTCATGCCTATCCTCCGTGAGTACCATGTCCTCTATTTCCTTCCGTGGCGCAACTACAAGGAGGAATACTTCGGTCCGTCACGCGATGAGCACAGCGCTGCCAACTTCCTCGAACTGTACAAGCAAAAAGATATGTTGTTCTTGAAAGATATTAGGAAAGTTAAATAAAAAGCCTCCGGCAATCCCACAGCGGCCCCCCCCCTGACCCCACCGAGGGAGGGAAGAGGATTAAATGACTTGTGGAAGTATTCAACCACAAAACCAATACAGTCTCCCCTCCTTCGGATGGGTCGGGGGAGGTCCCAGGGGTATGTAGAGGTTCGTTTTCGTTTTATTGTAATTATGTCAGATTTCAAAGAGAAAGTAAAGGCTCTGAGGGCACACCACGAGGAGCTGCTAAGCCGTAAGAACGTCCCCGAAGAATGGGGCAACGGCATCTATACACGCTATAAGAATCCTATTATCACAGCCGAGCACACCCCGCTGGAGTGGCGCTACGACTTCAACGAGCACGACAACCCCTACCTCGAGCAGCGTATCATGATGAACGCTACGCTCAACAGCGGTGCCATTAAGTTCAATGGCAAGTACGTCCTCGTTGTTCGTGTCGAGGGAGCCGACCGCAAGAGCTTCTTCGCCGTTGCCGAGAGCCCTAACGGAATCGATAACTTCCGCTTCTGGCCGGAGCCCATCACGATGCCCGAGGATACAATTCCCGCTACGAACATCTACGACATGCGCCTAACACGGCATGAGGACGGTTGGATATACGGTGTGTTCTGCGCTGAGCGCCACGACGATAGTCAGCCCGGCGACCTCTCTGCCGCTACTGCAACGGCTGCCATTGCCCGTACCCACGACTTAATCCACTGGGATAGACTGCCCGACTTGAAGACGAAGAGTCAGCAGCGCAACGTTGTCTTGCACCCAGAGTTTGTCGACGGGAAGTATGCTTTCTACACCCGTCCGCAGGATGGCTTCATCGATACAGGCTCAGGCGGCGGCATCGGATGGGCACTCGTCGACGACATCACTCATGCTGAGATAAAGGAGGAGAAGATTATCAACGCACGCCACTACCACACCATCATGGAGGTGAAGAACGGCGAGGGACCGCACCCTATTAAGACTCCGCAGGGCTGGCTGCACCTAGCCCACGGTGTACGCGCTTGTGCGAGCGGTCTGCGTTACGTATTATATATGTATATGACGGCACTCGACGACCCGACGCGCCTTATCGCTCAACCGGGCGGTTACTTCCTCGTTCCGCAGGGCGGCGAGTACATCGGCGACGTCATGAATGTTGTCTTCGCCAATGGCTGGATTGCTGATGAGGACGGCAGGGTCTTCATCTACTATGCTTCGTCGGACACTCGCATGCACGTCGCTACATCTACCGTCGACCGCCTCGTCGACTACTGCATGCACACTCCGCAGGACGGCTATGCCACAGGCAAGAGTGTGGAGACAATAATGAAACTCATTAAGAAGAATAAACAGAAATAATCATCAGCCTCCAACCATCATCCCCAAATGGAATGACCTCTCCAAGCCTCCCCCCAGGGGGAGGATGTCTGATTACTCAAAGCCTCTTTGCGCCGGCAGTTTTTCATTGACACAAGACATATTGAACATCCCTCCCTTGGGGAGGGCTTGGGTACGCCACTGCTATCGGGATGACTTGAGTAGGGACTTAATATTTTACAAGATGGCAACTTTAAAAGAGAAAATTGGTTACGCGCTTGGTGACGCTGCGGCGGGCGGTATCACCTGGAAGATAATGTCAATAGCGTTCCCGCTGTTCTTCACAAACATCTTCGGACTGACATTCGCCGATGCTGCCACGCTAATGCTCGTGGCACGTCTCTTCGACGTTGTCACCGACCCGATAATGGGCTCCCTTGCCGACAGAATGCAGTCGCGGTGGGGAACCTATCGGCCGTTCATCATCTTCGGAGCACTGCCCTTCGGTCTCATCTTCGCATTGCTGTTGCAGACTCCGGACCTCGGTATGACTGGCAAGCGAGTATATGCCTACACGCTGTACCTGCTCATGATGGCTGTCTACACTGCTGTCAACGTGCCTTACGGCTCACTGCTCGGCGTCATGACCGACGACGACAACGAGAAGAACCAGTTCTCTTCGTTCCGCATGGTTGGCGCTTACGCTATGGGATTCATAACTCTGTTCTCGTTCCCGTACCTTCAGAAGCTTGTCGGAGGCACACCGCAGCATCAGTATTCCATGGTTGGTATCATCCTGGGTATCGTCGCCGCCGTGCTTACGCTGCTTTGCGGACTTCTCACTAAGGAGCGCCTGAAGCCGAAACGCGCCGAGAAGTACTCAGGAAAGCAGTTCGTCGACCTCGTCAAGAACGTGCCATGGCTCTACCTGACGGGCGTCAGCATCTGCACAAACTTCTTCAACGGATTCCGCTACGCTGCTGCCGGCTACATGTTTACGTACTGTCTGGGTGGCGACATCACTATCGGTAAACTTATCATCAACTATACTGTATTCATGACTTTTGGTGAATTGACTTGCATGATATTCGGTGGAATATCGCCATGGTTCACCAAGAAGATGGGCTCAAAGAAGAAAGCGTTCATGGCAGCAGCAGTTATCTGCCTCGTATTCTCAATCCTGTTCTTCTTCATACCTATGAAGGCATCGTGGATTTGGGTCATGGTCGCTGTCGTAATCTTCACATCTATGGGTATCGGAATCTACTCTCCGCTGCTTTGGTCAATGTATTCTGACGTTGCCGACTACGCCACTGAGAAGAACGGAACTTCGTCGACGGGTCTTATCTTCTCATCTGGTACGATGGCGCAGAAGCTCGGTACCGCTATTTCGGGTGCCCTCGTAGCCCTCTTCATGGGACTCGCAGGTGCCAGCATGACAACCGACAAGCTGGGTAACTCGGTCGTTGACCCTAATTCGATTACCTCGTCGGTGCTTGATATGATATGGTCGCTCTTCTCTCTGTTCCCTGCTGCCATCGTCGTTATCATGCTGTTCCTGCTCTACAAATATCCGATTAAGAAGTAAAACACACATTACACCACGAAGGAACCACCCACCCCAACCCCTCCCGGACGGGAGGGGCTTAGACAGTCTTGTGGGTTTTCAACTTGGGGGTGTGTCCATTGACATTCATCCCTTTAGGTGGGGCTTAGGTAGTTTTTTAACAACAAATCATTTTAAACATTCCTCTCTTTCGGTAGGCCTTTATCAACAAATCATTTCAAAACATCCCTCCCATTCGGGAGGGCTTGGGTAGGCTTTTACACGGAGGGGCTTGGGGAGGTCTTATATGGAAGAATTGAAGAAGCAATTTCGCAATTGCCTGGAGAATAACATACTGAAGTACTGGCTCACAAAGGTCACCGACAACGAGAACGGTGGCTATTACGGTCGTGTGGACGGCCACGATGTGGTGCATCCCGACGCTGAGAAGGGAGCGATACTCAATGCTCGCATACTGTGGGCGTTCGCTGCCGCATACCGTGTTCTGAAGAAACCGGAGTACCTGAAGGCTGCCGTTCGTGCCCGCGACTATATTTTCAAGCACTTCATCGACAAGGACTACGGCGGCGTTTACTGGAGTGTCGACAGCAAGGGAAATCCTCTCGACGACAAAAAGCAGACTTACGCCATCGGGTTCACTATCTACGGAATGAGCGAACTGGCACGTGCCAGCGGCGACCGCTTTGCATTGGATTGCGCCATCAATCTGTTCCACGACATCGAGCGTCATGCTTACGACGGTGTCAACAACGGTTACATTGAGGCTCTGACGCGCGACTGGCAGCCCATTGCCGACATGCGGCTCAGCGACAAGGACGAGAATGGTTCTCGGACGATGAACACCCATCTGCACATCATCGAGCCGTACACGAACCTTCTGCGTGTCCTTCAGGGCGACCATCCCGCCAATCTGATATTGACAGGTGAAGAAAAGGTTGACCTCCGCGACGAGGTGGAGCGCGCAACACGCAACCTTCTCGTCATATTTACTGATAAAATACTGAACAAGGAGACGTATCATCTCGATTTGTTCTTCGACGATAAATGGCAGGGAAAGCGCAACATACAGTCGTTCGGACACGATATCGAGGCTAGCTGGCTGCTCCATGAGACTGCACTTGTCCTTGGCGACAAGGCTACTCTCGACCGTATCGAACCACTGGTGCGTCTCATTGCTGCTGCTGCCGACGAAGGCTTGCAGGATGACGGCAGTACCATCTACGAGAAATGGCTCGACACCGGCAAGGAGGACAGGCAGCGCCAGTGGTGGGTAATGTGCGAGAGCGTCATCGGACATGCCAACCTCTATGAGCATTTCGGTAGTGCGAAGGCACTCGGCAAGTGCATCCGTGCATGGGAGTACATACAGAAGTATCTCATCGACGAAGAGCATGGCGAATGGCATTGGGCGCGTCTCGACGACGGAACCATCGACCTTGACGACGACAAGGCTGGCTTCTGGAAGTGCCCTTACCACAATAGCCGCATGTGTCTGGAGATAATGGAGAGAAAGATATAATAATAGAGACCTCCCCCCGACCCCTCCCAAGGAGGGGAGAAGTACAAATGACTTGTGGCAGTATCAGCAGTCTGATGTTTGCCGAATGCTTGGCTGAATGGGATTTCATTAGGTCATCGAGGGTGTTGTCATAAAATATTTTTGCCTAAATTTCTTTTTTTTAAAGGGAAATTGTAACTTTGCAAGTAGGAAAATCCCTTAAAAGGAAAAACACTATGGCAGACCGTGTATTGCATGAGATAACACCGCTGATGGGCAAAGATGCCTTGTACATCGCTGACAGACAGAAGAAGGAATTTGCTTATCCAATCCACAACCATGAGGTCTACGAGCTTAACTTCGTTGAACACGCATCCGGAGTACGCCGAATCGTAGGCGATTCCTCTGAGGTAATTGGTGATTACGACCTAGTGTTAATCACCTCTCCGGACCTTGAACACGTGTGGGAACAGAACGAATGCAAGTCGAAGGACATACGCGAGATAACCATACAGTTCCAGTTCGGACTCGACGAAGACGATGTTCTGTTCACCAAGACACCGTTCCTGAGTATCCACCATATGCTGAAAGAGGCACAGAAGGGACTCGCCTTCCCACTGACCGCTATCATGAAGGTGTACAATCTGATAACGACAATCAGTGAGATAGAGGACCGTTTCGAAGCCCTCATGATGTTCCTGCGCATCCTCCACATTCTGTCGAAGGAGGACGGGGCACGCGCTTTAGCCACAAGTGCTTACGCTAAGGTGAAGATTGAGGACGACAGCCGCCGTGTTCTCAAGGTCAAGAACTACATTAACGAGAACTATATGTACGAGTTGAAGCTCGAAACGCTTGCCGATATCGCCAACATGAGTCAGAGTGCATTCAGCCGTTTCTTCAAGCTTCACACCGGGCGGACGCTCTCCGAGTATATCATCGAAACCCGGCTGGGTTTCGCCACTCGCATGCTGCTCGACACTCAGGAAAGTATTGCGAACATATCGTTCAAGTGCGGATACAACAACCTCAGCAACTTCAACCGCATCTTCAAGCGGAAGAAAGGCTGTTCGCCGTCGGAGTTCCGAGAGAAATATAGGAAGACAAAGATAATAGTATAGATAACCCACCCCGCAGAAGTCCTAACCAAGCCTTCCCCAAGGGAAGGATGTTGGATACCGGATGCCTGCTTGAGTCGTCTGCTTAGGCTTACATTTAATAAGGTAATCAGACATTCTCCCCCTGGGGGAGGCTTGGTGAGGAATAAATGGGGGTCCTTAATTATGATGTTAAAGTTCAAACCGCTGCTGAAGCAGACCATCTGGGGAGGCAGCAAGATTATTCCGTTCAAGCATTTAAACAGTAACCTTGAGCAAGTAGGGGAGAGTTGGGAAATCTCCGGTGTGAAAGACAACGAGACCGTCATAGATGGCGGCGAGTACGACGGTATGAAACTCAACGACTTAGTCGCCAAGTTGAAGGATAAACTCGTTGGTGCCGACAACCACAAGCGCTTCGGCAACGTGTTCCCACTTCTCATTAAGTTCATCGACGCACAAAAGCAGCTGTCCATTCAGGTGCACCCCAACGACGAGACGGCACACCGTCTCGGTTATCCATCGGGCAAGACAGAGATGTGGTACATCATGCCTTCCGACCCCGACGCCAAGCTTCGCAGCGGTCTTAAGAAAAAGATAACGCCCGAGGAGTACAAGGAGATGGTTGCCAACGATACCATCACCGACGCCATAGCCGAATATCCCGTCAAGGAAGGCGATTGTTTCTTCCTGCCGGCAGGCCGCATCCACAGCATCGGAGCCGGTTGTTTCCTTGCTGAGATACAACAGACGAGCGACGTGACCTTCCGCATCTACGACTTCAAGCGCAAGGATAAGAACGGCAACTACCGTCAGCTGCACGTCAAGCAGGCAGCCGAGAGCATCGACTACACCGTTCATGACGACTATCGCCAGCACTATGTTCACAATATCAACAAGCCGTCGGCGCTCGTTGAGTGCCCGTTCTTCACCACAACGCTCTATGATTTGACTGAGCCGATGGACCTCGACTACAGCGAGTTGGACTCGTTCGTAATCCTAATCGGTGTCGGTGGAAAGGGTACAATCACTGATGCAGAGGGCAGCACGACATCCCTCAATGCCGGTGAGACCATCCTCATTCCCGCAACCGAAACGACTTTCCGCGTCGAAGGCACAGTGAAGTTCCTTGAGTCGTACGTATAAGTGATAGGTTAATGACCTTTCCAAGCCTTCCCCACGGGGTGAATGTTTAATTACCGAATGCCTCCTTGCGCCAACAAAGAAAGTTGTCACAAGTCGCCTTAAAAAGGCGATATAGTCGGAACGTACATCTTAATCAACATCGGATTATACGGATGAAACGGATATAATCGGTCTTTCAGACCGAGCGGGCAGCAACAAGGGCCGCCCCTGCAGTTGTTGTTAACGTAATAATCAACAGTAATTACATTGTATAGAAATAAATCCGCTTCATCCGTTTCATCCGTTGTTCAATAAAAAACAGCCACTTTTTTCTCTTGTTTCATCCGTTGTTTGCATTAAGGAAAAGCACTATTACAATTTGTTCGGCTTCATTTTTTTGATTAAAATTTTATAACGTGATGCACTGACTAAAAACTTTTTATTACCTTTGCAACTGATTTGTTTCGAAATAACATCATCTTAATAAGATATAATGAAAAAGTTTAAGTTAGTGGACTGCATCGTCGGATGGGTTGTTTTTGCAATAGCCGCATTCGTCTACTGCTCTACCATTGAGCCGACAGCCTCCTTCTGGGACTGTCCAGAGTTCATCACTACTGCTTATAAGCTTGAAATCGGTCACCCACCTGGGGCACCGTTCTTCGCGCTTACGGCAAATCTCTTCACACAATTTGTTCACGACCCGACGCTTGTCGCCAAGATGGTCAACACCATGAGCGCGCTTCTGAGTGCCACGTGTATCATGTTCCTATTCTGGACCATCAGTCATCTGACCCGCAAGCTCATCGTTCGCGACGGCGACGCACCAACCCTCTCGAAGGCAATTGCCATCGAAGGCTCCGGTCTTGTTGGCGCCCTCATCTACTGTTTCAGTGATACCTTCTGGTTCTCAGCAGTAGAAGGCGAGGTCTACGCTTACTCATCAGCTTTCACCGCCGTTGTCTTCTGGCTCATATTGAAGTGGGAAGACCATGCCGACGACCCTCACAGCGACCGCTGGCTCGTACTTATAACATACATGACGGGACTTTCCATTGGTGTGCACCTGCTCAACCTGCTGTGCATACCTGCTATTGTCCTCGTCTTCTATTATAAGAAATGTCCCGATGCCAACCTCAAAGGCTCCATCCTTGCTCTGCTCGTATCCTTCGTTTTGGTTGCAGCAGTGCTCTACGGAGTCGTTCCTGGCATCATCACCGTAGGCGGTTGGTTTGAGCTTTTCTTCACCAATACACTCGGACTGGCGTTCAACACCGGTACGATAGTTTACCTTATCGTCCTCGTTGCCAGCGTTTTGTGGGCTATCTACGAAACTTATACCAACAAGAGCCTTAAGCGTGAGAACATCGCATTCCTCCTTGCCGTTGCCCTTTTGGGTATTCCGTTCTACGGCTACGGCATCAAGGCGTTTATCACCGGTGTCATCGTACTCGCAATACTGTGGTTCGTTCTGAAGAAAGCGAAGAACGTCTTTACCTCGAGAGTCAAGAACACGGCACTGCTCTGTATGCTTATGCTGATGATTGGCTACTCGTCTTACGCCCTCATCATAATCCGTTCGACGGCAAATCCGCCAATGGACCAGAACTCACCTGAGGACATCTTCACCCTCGGCAACTACCTCTCGCGTGACCAGTACGGCGATCGTCCGCTCTTCTACGGACAGGCTTATTCCTCACAGCTGAAGTACGAGCCCGTCGGCGACGGCATGCAGGCACCTGTTCAGGACGAAGGCGCACCAATATACGAAAAGAAGGAGAAGGCAAGCGCAGGCGAACCCGACTCTTACTTCATTGCGAACCGTAAGTCGACATACGAGTATGAGCAGAACATGTTCTTCCCTCGCATGTACGACGCAGCCCATGCACAGCAGTACGAGTCATGGCTCGGCGGCGTAAAGGGACGTGATGTCGACGGTGTGACAATCCCGACACAGGGCGAGAACCTCCGCTTCTTCGTCTCTTATCAGTGCAACTTCATGTACTGGCGCTACTTCATGTGGAACTTCTGCGGCCGTCAGAACGACATACAAGGTAACGGCGAGCTGGAGCACGGCAACTGGATTACCGGCATTCCGTTCATCGACAACGCCATGTATGGCGACCAGAGCAAACTGCCTGACCAGCTGAAGAAGTACGACGCACAGACGAACCCGAGCGGAAACAAGGGCCACAACGTCTACTACGGTCTGCCTCTGTTGCTCGGTCTGATAGGTCTCTTCTGGCAGGCATTCCGCGGTAAGCGCGGCATCCAGCAGTTCTGGGTTGTCTGCTTCCTGTTCCTGATGACCGGACTCGCAATCGTCTTCTATCTGAACCAGACCCCAAGCCAGCCACGTGAGCGTGACTACGCATACGCCGGCTCGTTCTACGCCTTCGCAATATGGTGCGGACTCGGCGTAGCAGCAATCATTGACTGGCTCAAGAAGATAAAGATACAACCCGTTGTGGCTGCCGCCGTTGTCTCAATCCTTGCCCTCTTCGTACCTATACAGATGGGTAGTCAGAACTGGGACGACCACGACCGTTCGAACCGCTACACTTGCCGCGACTTCGGACGCAACTACCTCATGAGTCTCCAGCCTAAGAGCGACGCCATCATCTTCACCAACGGCGATAACGATACCTTCCCGCTTTGGTACAATCAGGAGGTAGAAGGACAGGGAACCGACTTCCGTGTCTGCAACCTCAGCTACCTCAGCACCGACTGGTACATCGACCAGATGATGCGTCCGGCTTACGAGTCGACACCGGCTCCTATAACCTGGAAGCGACTGGAGTACGTCACCGGAACCAACGAGTACGTGCGTGTAGACCCGAGTCTGAAAGACCAGGTCGAGGACTTGTACAAGAACTATCCTCAGCAGGCTAAGCAGATATTCGGCGACAAGCCGTTCGAGCTGAAGAACGTACTCAAGTACTGGGTGCGCAACGACTTCACTCCGCAGCAGAAGACCCTTATCGGTCAGGTCCTCGGATATACGTCTGACAGTCAGATTCACGACAACTTGAACGTCATACCTACAGATACCCTCTTCCTTACCGTCGACAAGAATGCCGTCATGAAGAGCGGAATGCAGGTCAACAAGGACTCTATACCTGACGAGATGGTTATCTCGCTTGCCGGTAAGAATGCCCTCATCAAGTCGAATCTGATGATGCTCGAAATGCTGTCGAACGCCAACTGGACGCGTCCGCTGTACATTGCATCAACTGTTGGCAATGATGCTTACGCCGGACTGGGCGACAATCTCCTGCAGGAAGGACTTGCCTACCGTATTGTTCCTTACAAGACGGACAAGAACTTCAACATGGATGTCGACAAGACATACGATGCTGTGATGAACCGCTTCCGCTTTGGCGGACTGTCGAGGCCGGGTCTTTACATCGACCAGACTGTCATGCGACTCACCTATACCCACCGTCGTCTCATGGCAACGCTTGCCATCAACCTCGCTGCAAAGAACGAGAAGGACAAGGCTGTCAAGGTTCTGCAGAAGATGGAGAAGGAGATACCTTACTACAACATCCCTATCGATGTCATGGGAGGCTCCCTCGAGACCGCGCAGGCTTGGTATCTCGTAGGCAACAAGCAGAAGGCTGAATACGTTGTCAACCAGTTGTGGAAGAACGCCGTACAGTATGCCGAGTACTATCTGCAACTCGACGAGCGTGGCTTCAACATGAGTGCTGACGACTGCGCTATGCAGATACGCTACGTAATGCCGAAGTTGCTCGAGCTCACACAGACCTACGACCCGGCTTGGTGCAAGGCTCATCAGGCTTCGTTCCAGAACTATGCTGAACGCTACTCTGTCAAGACGGGTGGCGATGTGCAGTAAGTACAACTAGAGAAAGGTCTTTATTTGAAACGAAATCATTAGCAATCATATAGAAAATGTCCCTAGGCGCGGAGGCAAAACCTGCTGAGCTTAGGGACATTTTTGTTTTGTTTGTAAATCGGTAGGAAAGTAAATGATAATAGAACAACCAGCAAAGTGGCTTCGGTGGTTATATCCACACGCACTATGGAGGATGGACAAGCACGAGCACGCAGTCTACCTGACGTTCGACGATGGTCCTATTCCCGAGAGCACCCCGTTCATTCTCGACACCTTGAAGCAGTTCGGCATCAAGGCGACGTTCTTTTTGGTGGGCGACAACGTGCGCAAGTACCATCCGCTCTATGAGCGCATCGTTGCCGAGGGTCATCAGGTCGGCAACCATACCTACCATCATCTGGGCTCACTGAAGCATTGGGCTATAACGTACAGCATTGATGTGCAGGACGCCAACGACCTCATTCATACTCATCTCTTCCGTCCGCCGCACGGTTGGATGCGCCATGCCGTCTATTGGTGGATGAAGCGACGCTACCGCATCGTCATGTGGGACCTTGTCACCCGCGATTATTCGAAGTGGATAACGGCGGAAGATGTCGTCAATAACGTGAAGCGGTATGCCCGCAACGGCTCCATCATCACCTTCCACGACTCCCTTAAGAGCATCGACAAGCTCCATACCGCCCTCCCCGAAAGCCTATGCTGGCTCAAGGAACAGGGCTACGAGTTCAAGGTGATACCATAGAAAGCAAGGATTATAACCCCTCCAAGACACCCTCTGTTGCTCACCAAGCCTCCCCCCCCTTGACGGAGGCTTGGTAAGGAAAAAACCTTACACCCCTCTGCATCTATCCTTTCGCCGTCTAAAACCTGACCTTTCGCGTTGCAATACCTTAGCTTTCGCCGCCTCAAACCTAACCTTTTGCAAGCCCATACCTGCCCTTTTGCCTAGCCATTGATAATCAACAACATACAAGCACGAAATCAAAGAAAAACCAAAACGAAAAATATCAACAAAAATATCCTCCGTTCCAATCCACCCACAAGGGACGCCTCTGCAGAGGATTCATAGCTGTATGCCCCCTTCTGTTGCCTTTTTACTTTTTTACCCTTTTACCTTTCCCACGTAAGGATTTACTTGCACATATTTATTCTCTTTTGTTAAATGTTTCAGATCAGAACCTGTTAATCTTAGGAATTATTGTAATTTTATTTGTTTTTATTGCGGAATTGAATAATAATTCCTACCTTTGCAACAAATATACACGTAATGACAGTTAAAAGTTTGATATTCGCAGCGTTTGCATTGGCATCAGTAACGGCAGCAAACGCCGTCCCTGCCAAGCGGGTGTGGCGCACCGTCCAGCAACCGGACGGTACCGAGATTAAGGTGATGCTTGTGGGCGACGAACGTCTTCACTATTTTGTTACCGAAGACAATGTACCTCTTATAGAGCAAAACGGCGCATACTACTATGCCAACGGACGCGGCTACGGTATGCAGGCAACAGCTACGCTTGCCCATTCCTCAGCCAACCGCTCGCAGAGTGAACTTCAGGCGGCTCATGCAGCTAAGGCTGAAATCAGCAATCCGTCTGCCGTGAAACGCAATATCCTTTTTGCTCCGATGAAGAAAGCACCCTCGACGGGTTACACTTCCGACCGCCGCGACATCACGGGAAAGCACAAAAGTATCGTCATCCTTGCCGAGTTCACCGACAAGAAGTTCCTTTCGGAACACGACAGCGCCTTCTACAATGCTGAGGTCAACACCCCGGGCTACACCAATTCGTATGGCGCAATCGGTTCAATCCACGACTACTTCCTCGACCAATCGGCCGGGAAGCTCGACCTGACCTTCGATGTCGTCGGTCCTGTGGAGATGTCCTACGGCTATTCCCACTATGGACGCAACGACAGCAACGGAAGTGACGTCGGCTTCTGGGAGTTCGCTGCCGAGGCATTGCAGAAGGCTTACGCTCAGTATCCCAACCTTAACTGGAAGGATTACGACTGGGATGGCGACGGCGAGGTCGAGAACCTGTACATCATTTATGCCGGATACGGTGAGGCAACGAGTTCAAACACGAGCACGATATGGCCCGCACAGTCGAGCTTCGACGCTTACAACCAGTATTATGGCTCAACTTACAACCTCAACTTCGACGGTGTGAAGATTAATACCTTTGCCTGTGGCAATGAGGAGTCTGACGGAAGCATCAACTATCCGACAACTGCTGACACGCCGGCGGGCATCGGTACTATGACGCACGAGTTCTCCCACTGTCTCGGTTTCCCCGATTTATACGACACAAGTGGCTCAAACTACGGTATGGACTTCTGGTCTGTGATGGACTACGGACCTTACGCCGGACCTAACAACAACGGTTGGGTGCCGGTGGGATACACCGCTTACGAGAAGTGGGCTGCCGGATGGATTGACTACAGCGAGTTGCAGTCGAACGATACCATAACTGGCTTGCGCTCAACGTATAACGGCGGTGGCGCATACGCTGTCGTCAACGATGCGCTGCCTATCGTCAGTGGCGACAAGGCTGAGTATTTCGTACTCGAGAACCGCACGAAGAACCGTTGGGACACGTATCTTCCGGCTCAGGGACTTGAAGTCCTGCATGTCAACTACGTCAAGAGCATCTGGGACAACAACGCCGTCAACACTACGTACAACAGCAATCGCAAGCAGAATGTCACTATCGTTGCAGCCGACAACTCGTACCTTGGCGTCAACTCTTCGTATATGAGAGACAACAATAACGACTTGTATCCGTTCAACACACTTGACAGTATAACTCCGAACTCTACTCCGAAGCTCACCTTCTATACTGCGCAGCGAAACGGGCAGACGACGTACCAGAAGCCTATATATAATATAATGTGGAACCGCGCCGACTCAACGGTGTCGTTCATCTTCGACCCCGACAAGAGCCTCGTTACTCCGGAGCCGGTCATCGGTGGCGAACAGTACTTCGCCGACAGTACCGTGGTTACCATTACGGCAGATTCGGACAGCGTGAAGTGGTCGACCGACAGTCTCACATGGGCCGACTACACCGAGCCTTTCACACTTCGCGACTCCACGACGGTGTATGCCTACGCATGGCGGACGGGTGCCCACAACTCCAATGTCGTCTCCAAGCAATTCATCAAGCAAGTGAAGCTGCCCGCACCGGTCATCAGTGGCGACACGGCATTTACCACGGCGTTCACTGCTGTGACGATAACGGCGGAGCAGGGACAGGCACGCTATGCTACGGCTTCTCGCGGAAAGACTTCGTGGAGAACTTACTCCGGTCCGTTCGCAGTCAACAAGACCGACACTGTCTATGCCTTTGCGACGTCGACAGACAGAGGTTATCTCAACTCAGACACCGTGAGCCTCGTGTTCACGAAGGTTGAGCCGAAGGACACCGATACTACAACGACAGCAATCAAAGCAATTCCTGCCGAATCTGTTCGTCGTCCTGTCGAAATCTATACCATCTCCGGCAACCGCGTCACCCAGTCGTTCGACAGTCTGCCTAAGGGCATCTACATCTTCCGCGACGACAAAGGCAACACGTGGAAAGCAACGAAGGAAAGGTAAAAAATAAAATGGTAAAAAAGTAAAAAAGTAAAAAGGTAAAAAGAACTGCCACAAATCATTTTAAACATCCCTCCCATTCGGGAGGGCTTGGGTAGGCTTCTTAATTTTAAATAAACATAAATCCTCATCATGGCGCACAATTACAGAAAGTTAAAGAGGACGATGCTCCTCGTCTTCTTTGCCTGCTTCGCCGTAGCAACACAAGCACAAAGCATTACAGTTGGTAACTACAACACAACCACAAGCGTAGAACCCTTCTCCCCGGCTTACAGTCAGTCGGAAGGTTTCTTACTCTACACGGCGTCACAGCTGTCCGAGCTGCCGTCCGGAGCTGCCGTCACGGGTCTCACCTTCAAAGGCCTCGCCTTCGACCCGCTTATGACTCCGGCTCTCGTCTATGCCTCCAACACCGACGAGACACAGCTCAAGGACAGCATTGAGCAGCCCGATACGGCTTCTATGGTCCACTGCTTCGACGGTATCGCAACCTTCAACCAAGTTGGTTATGCCGGTGTTGGCGACAGTGCATGGGCTGAAACAAAGGTCATCTATGGCGAAGGCGACGTCGTAACGTTCGACTTCACAACTCCAATTATCTGGGACGGTCATTCGAACCTCAAGTTCTACTTCCGTCTACAGAACCCGTTGCTTTGCTGGACGGCATGCTATCTCGAAGCCGACAAGAACATCACGCACCAGGCTATTGCCCGCTATGACGACTATCGCTCCGATGTTGCCGAATACAAGTCAGGCCCTCAGCCCCTCGCCGTGCTGAAGTACAAGGACCCGACTGCAATTTCAAGCGTCACGGCAAGCAAGGCTGCCACCACGAACGCTCCTGCCTACAACCTCGCCGGACAGCGTGTCAGCAGCAGCTACCGCGGCATCGTCATCGAGAACGGCAAGAAGTACCTCCGCCGCTGACGCCAGTACCCACCCGTTCGGTATGCTTCAGCGCCGCTGAACCCCCCAACATCCCTCCCGTTCGGTATGCTTCAGCGCCGCTGACCCCCCCCAACATCCCACCCGTTCGGTTTGCTTCAGCGCCGCTGAAGCCCCTCATCCACGATAATTTCAAACCACAAACATAACATGAGAAAACTTACAACACTCTTGCTCCTTGCAGCTGCTGTGACCGCCACTGCGCCCGCTCAGGCACAGAGGCTCATTACGCTGCCAAGCGAAGCACCTCAGAACGTCCACCGGCAACACGCCGACAAGTCGCTCTGGGAAAAACAACACGCGCAGAACACTCCTCAGGTACGCCGTGCTAACAGTCTGCCGACAGTTGCCGACACCACCTTCACGGTTCCTTACATGGAATACTTCGACAATGAAAGCGACCTGACAAAGTACTACACCATCATCGATGCCAACAACGATGGCAAGACTTGGGCTTACACTCCTAGCTATGCTGACCACAACCGTAAGTCGGTTCGCTGTCAATATGACTCCAAAAATGATGCAAACGACTGGCTCATTACGCCTAACATACACCTGTTGCCGGGCCGTACATACAAGCTTGCCTATCGTGCCGGCAGCAGCAACAGTTTCCCTGAGCGACTCGAGACTTGGTTCGGACAGGGTAAGACCGTCGCATCGATGACCCAGAACCTCCAGCCTGCATTCGAAATAAAGACGCAGGCTATGAATGAATACACCTCGACTGTGACTGTTCCTACCGAGGGAGATTACAACTTCGGTTTCCACAGTGTGTCAGTGAAGGACCAGCTGAATCTATATCTCGACTCTATTGTCGTGACAATGGATGCCCTGAACTCTGCTCCTGACAGTTCGACTAACGTCAAAGTCATACCAGGTGCTAATGGAGCGCTGACTGCAACCATCCAGTTTAATGCGCCGACAGTCAATATCGACGGCTCGGCAGTTTCCCAAATCGACTCTATCGTAGTACTTAACGGAAACCGTGAGGTCGGCATTGTGACCGACGCAATACCCGGTCAGCAATACAATGTCTCTGACAATGCAGCATCAAACGGCTACCAGACATACAGGGTCGTTGCCTACACAGGCAGCAACCAGGGACGTCAGGCAAACGCAACGAGCTATATCGGCATTGACACTCCGCGTCCTCCACAGAACGTTCGTATGAACGACAAGCTCACTACCGTTGGCATTCAGTGGGACGATGTCTCAACGACTGGTGTTCACGGTGGCTATGTCGACCCGCAGAAGGTTGTTTACCATGTCTACAACGTCGACGACAGTGGCTTCTTAGGCTCTGAAATCGACTCTACTACGACAAATTCTATATCAATAGACTACAGTAACAACAACACCGACCAGGGCGACCAGACATTCCACGAGTATGCCGTCGTTGCCAAGAACGCAGCTGGACAGAGCCAGGAGAAAATGGAAGAGGGCTACGGACACGTCTTCTTCGTTACCGGAGAGCCTTACACGCTGCCGTTTACCCAGTCGTGGCCTGACGGACACATCATTCCGACAACGCAGATGTGGTGGAAAAATTACACCGGTGACTCCGAATGGGTCAACGTAAAGGACAATAACGCATACGACGGCGACAACGGTCTGCTCCGCTATTGTGACCGTCCGGGTGAGTACAGTGCAATGGGAAGCGGCAAGGTAAACCTTAAGAATGCCAAGAACCCACAGCTCGTATATCGTTACAAGATTGAGCCGGGAAGCGGTATCACACTGAAGGTACAGGCTCTGAAGCCGGACGGCACCAAGGTAGACCTCGAAGTCATCAACGCTTCGACAAATGCTAACGACACTGCATGGCACGTCAGCAAGGTGAAACTCGACCAGTTCACTAACGAACGCTATGTTGAGTTCATCTGGGAAGCAGGCTGCCCGATTACCGCAAAGGCCGGTCTGGTTTACGTCGACCAGGTTGAAGCTGTCGATGTACAGGCTGAGGACCTCGCAGTGAGCGTTTCCGCTCCTACCGGTGTTAAGAAAGGACAGAGCATTACGGCTAATGCCCTGGTCACAAACCGTGGCGACAAGACCGCCAAGAACTATAGCATCGCTATCACCGCCAATGGTGCTGAGGTGCTGAACACTACCGTCAACGACTCGCTGGCATCATACGCCGACACGACATTTACGGTTACAATTCCGACAACATCTCTGAATGCAGCGGGAAGCATCGTCGTCAAGGCTACTGTTACATACAATGGCGACATCGACGAAAGCAATAATACGGCTTCGGCAACAGTCAATCTCACTCAGGTTTCATACACTGCTCCGCTCAGCGCTGACGAACAGAACGGCACTGTCACATGGACGGCTCCGGGCAACGGCGTCGCTGATGTTACTGAAGACTTCGAAAGCTATCCGACATGGTCGACTTCGTTCGGCGACTGGACTGTCGTCGACAACAACGGAGGTCTCGGCGGAACTCTCGCTTCTCAGCTCTCTTATCCTATTGAGAGCACTGCATTCGGCTTCGCAATCTTCGATTTCAGTAAGATTAACGCTCAGCTGCCTCTCGTCTACCCATCGATGAAGGCTCATAGTGGCAACCAGTCGGCAACGGCAATATACAACCTGAACTACAAACAGCAGGATAACTGGCTCATTTCGCCGCACCTCTCGGGCAACGCACAGGACATTACGTTCTGGGTAAACAACTTCGCGTACTACGACGAGAGTGCCCAGCAGACCTACGACCAGCGTGAGCAGTACGATGTACTCTACTCAACGACAGGTACAGACATAGCCGACTTCACCGCAATCGGCAACACCCGCACGGCTGCCGGTGGTATCTGGACAAGCGTTACAGTATCTCTGCCAGCCGGATGCAGATATTTCGCAATACACCAGAAGACTCCTAACTCTCAGGCTCTGCACTTCAGCGTCGACGATGTTAAGTATCAGAAAGGCAATCCGAAAGTTATCGGCTACAACATCTACCGCGACGGCGAGCTCATCGGCACTGTAGGCGCTGACGACCTCACGTACACTGATGGCGCAGCAGGTGGCAACCACGAGTACTCAGTTACCGCAATATACGAGGGCAACGAGGAAAGTCTGCCACGAAAGGCCGGTACCTCCGGCATCGCTGGTGTCCACTTCGACAACGCCGTCAATGCTAACGCTCCAATGTACAACGTTGCCGGTCAGCGTGTTGGCAGCAACTACCGTGGCATTGTCATTCAGAACGGCAAGAAGTTCATTAATAAATAGAATACCTACCCAAAGAGGTAATACCCCACCAAGCCTCCCCCACGGGGGAGGTCGTTAAAATACCAAATGCCTGCTTTCGCATAATAGCTATGCGTTGGCAGGCATTTTTGTTGTTAAAATCCGCAAAGATATTGTGGAACAGTAGTATTATGTAATCAAACATCCTCCCCCGTGGGGGAGGCTTGGAGGGGTCTTACTTGCTTGGGGAGGGTTTGGGTAGGCTTTGACGGGGCTTGGGCAGGCTTTATTACGCCCTTCCCTTTGGTGCTGTATCAAGCAGGACGGTGCGGTCGCCGAGCCTTGCAACGAAGTAAGGATCCTCGTCCCGAAGCGAGATATCGTCATACTTGAACGGCGCAACGACAGTGTCCTTGCCATCGGCGAGTATCAGTCCCATCTTGCCATCTTTCTGAGCGATGACCGGCATCTTGCGGAAGTCGTCGACATAGACGTATGGCGTGCGCAGGAACTCGTAGCTCGGACTGACGAGAACCTTGCCCTCGTGGTCCTTGATGCCGTAGAGTCCGTTCTCCTCGAATATCTCGTGGAAGCGGAAGTAGGAGTCGCGGATAGCCTTCAGGTAGTAGCCCCACTTGTGGCGGTTATTAATCATCTCCATCATATACGCAAACGTGTCGCAGTAGTTTGCCATGGCGCGCACCAGGACCATCTTCATGTCGAGTCCGTCAAGGCTGTGTCGGTTCAAATCAATGTAGGCTGCGATGGCGCGTTCCTTGTCCGGCACGCTCATGTTCTTAAGACTCTCCTCAAACTTCAGCATGGTATTGTGCGAGCCCGACATACCTTTAATGTAGCGGTGTATCTGCCGGCATATCTCGTCGCAGACGAACTTGCGTATCTGTTGTTCCTCTATAGGGTCTGCATATTGTGCCTCAAAGTTCTCTTGTGTAATCATAGTTAGTATCCTCCGATTTATATTAACATTGCCAAAGTTACGGTTTTTTCACGACATACGGAAGAAAAAGAATAAAAAAACATCGCCATATCAGAAATCTTAGTAGCCAAAAGGGAATCGTGTTATTCGCCGGCACCTGTGGTGCATCGTGTCGTAAAATCGTTTGTTCGTGTTTTTCGTGCAAGAAGGAATAACCTCGAAGAGGTTTAATTTTCAATGCCTTAGAAACAAAAACTGCCGGTCTTGCAGATGCAGGACCGGCAGTTTGTATTTAGAGGAATGAGATTTCTATTAAGCCTCTCTCTGCAGCTTTGTGTAGCCGTACTTGGCAACAGGGCCGAGCTCTTCCTCGATGCGGATGAGCTGGTTGTACTTAGCCATACGGTCGGTGCGGCTCATAGAACCTGTCTTAATCTGACCAGAGTTCGTAGCGACAGCGATGTCGGCGATAGTAGTGTCCTCAGTCTCGCCTGAACGGTGAGAAGTTACGGTGTTGTAGCCGTGACGGTGAGCCATCTCGATAGCCTCGAGAGTCTCGGTGAGTGAACCAATCTGGTTGACCTTGATAAGGATAGCGTTAGCAACGCCCATCTTGATACCCTTCTCCAGGAACTTCGTGTTAGTTACGAACAGGTCGTCACCAACGAGCTGGATTCTGTCGCCCAGAGCCTTTGTAAGTTTCTGCCAGCCTTCCCAGTCGTTCTCGTCGAGACCATCCTCGATAGATGCGATAGGATACTTAGCGCAGAGCTCCTCGAGGTACTTAATCTGACCCTCGTCGTCGACTTCCTTGCCGTTAGGATCCTTAGGCATACCATTGTTGAGCTGCTTGTAGTTGTAGAACCACTTGCCGTCCTTCTGGTAAGCGAACTCAGAGCTAGCGCAGTCCATAGCGATAGTAACGTCCTTGCCCGGCTCGTAGCCAGCGTCCTTGATAGCCTGGCAGATGCTCTCGAGAGCGTCGTCGATACCGTCGAGCTCAGGAGCGTAACCACCCTCGTCGCCGACAGCTGTTGACAGGCCGCGCTTCTTCAGCAGTTTGCCAAGAGCGTGGAAGACCTCAGCACCGCAGCGGATAGCTTCCTTCTCAGAAGTGAAGTTGCGCGGCTGAATCATGAACTCCTGGAATGCGATAGGAGCTGAAGAGTGAGCACCACCGTTGATGATGTTCATCATTGGGATAGGCAGAGTGTAAGTGTTTGCACCGCCGATGTAGCGATACAGAGGAATATTCAGAGCCTTAGCTGCTGTGTGAGCAACTGCGAGTGAAACGCCGAGGATGGCGTTTGCGCCGAGCTTGCTCTTAGTAGGAGTGCCGTCGAGCTCAATCATCTTGTAGTCGATGGCGCGCTGCTCCAGTACGTTCCAGCCCTTGAGAGCCGGAGCAATGATTTCGTTCACGTTCTTGACAGCCTTCAGAACACCCTTGCCACCGAAGCGGTTCTTGTCGCCGTCACGAAGCTCGAGAGCCTCGTTCTCACCGGTGCTGGCACCTGATGGTACGCTTGCACGACCCTTAACGCCGTTGTCGAGTGTTACTTCTACTTCAACTGTCGGATTGCCACGTGAGTCAAGAATCTCGCGAGCATGAACTTTCTCAATCTGCATAACTAATTCTATTTTTAAATGTTGGTTTATATATAATATAATGTATAGTCGACTTTTGGGGACATTTGGAACTTCCCTCCAAAGTTTCTGCAAAAATAATGCCTAAACTCCAAACTGACAAATTTTCAGCCGTTTAATTTCCCCGTGTTTACATCTTTTAGTAGTTAATCGGCGTATGTGAACTCAAAATTAAATGATTATCCGCTTGGGACTGCCATTGTAGCTGTTCGGGGGAGCTGATGTAGAGGCTGGGGGATATAGACTTGGATAGATGGGATAGATATTATAGATGATGGGAAGAAATGTTTACAATTTCCCGGATCTGTTCTTTCGCTTCGCAAAAGGTAAGTTCTTGCGGTGCCAAACCTAAGCTTTCACAGCCTAAAACCTAAGGTTTCGCAAGCCGAAAGCTTAGGTTTTGCAGGGACGCTGATGGTCAATGGGTTGCAAAGGGGGAAACGGCAAAAGAGGAAAAGAAAAATATTTACACTCTGCCAAACTCTCCAGAAAGGGAGGGCTTGGGCAGGCTGTTCCCTTGGGGAGGGTGTGGGTAGGCAGTTGCTTTCATGGGAGGGTTTTGGTAGTCTTCTACTTTTGACCTGCATCAACTGCCTTGATGTAGTTCAAGATTTTGATAATATAGATAAAATAAAGCGGGTTTTGCTTGCTGTGTACGCACACAATGCCTACCTTTGCACTCGCAAACGGGAAAGAGGTTAAAATCTGAAAGGTTTTGAAACCATAATCCTAAAGGCATAGAAAGAGGGCAAGCAAGTACGCCCTGGTATAAAAAGAGTATTAATAACAAGAATGTTGAATCGGACCGAGTGATGGTTCGGAAAATTTTTAGAAAGGATTTTAAAATTATGATGACTTCAGTTATTGTATTGGCAGTTGTAGCAGCAGTAATAGCTAACGCAGTTCACGTGAACAACAAGCTTAAGGCTTAAGCAACGCCGGATTTCCTTCTTCACCGAAGGAATCGCTTTTGGAATTTCTAGTTAACGCTTTAATATAGTTTGCAGGCGGAGTGACCACAACGGTTTCTCCGCCTGTTTTTTTTAGGTTATTTATTGTCCCTTCTGCCTTTGCCAACTCTCCGCCTGCCGGCGAACTGCGACTTGAGCTTTTCGTATTCAGAATACTGATTGTCAGAGAGTATCGCACGCAACTCATTGTCATATTCCTGCTTGCGGGCTTCAAATTGTCCGCGGTGCCCTTTGCAGTTTGCTGTGTCCTTGCCGCTGCAGCAAGTTGCATTGCCTTCAGGAGCTTGGAAGCCATCTTTTGGCGGTCTTGCGGGTCCTTCTATTATGTCGGAATACTTTGTGTTGAGTGCCTTCACCTTCTCCTCCTGCTCTGTCGTGAGCGAGAGTTTAGCCTTCATGATTGTGTTGAGGCTGTCGACAGAGAGGCGCGGACCGTGGTGATGGTGGCGTGGGGTAGGGGATTGCTCTACCTGCTGGGTAGCTCCCGTTATTCCGTCGGGTACTTGTGCCGCTATTGCCAGTGGCGAAAGCAGCATTGCTACGAGTGCCATTGCTTTGAAACAATTTTTCTTCATAATCTTTTCCTTTCTTGTTAAATGTTACAATTCGTAGTCCATTCTCGAATTCTCTGGCGCAAAATTACGAATAAGTTTTGTTTCTTCCTTGGTTTTTGATTTGTTTTTCCCTCTCCTTTCAACGAACTCCCCTTTGCTTTCAGCAAAAGGCTTATGAAGTGTTTATTGGTTTGTAGTTTCTTCCTGCTTAATAAATCTTTCTACAAACTCCCTGCAATGCCGCTTCCATTAGATTGTTGGAACAAAAAAAGAGGGCACCACCCGGATGCCCTCTCTTAGTATAGAGATGTTGTTATATTACTTCTTTACGATAGAAACCTTGCAGTCGCCGTTCTCATGATGGATGGTGAGGACAATCTTGTAGGTTCCAGCCTGAGCGATGTTGAGGTTCTTGCCGTCGTGCTCAGTGAGGTTGTTGAAGTCGGCGTTGCTCGACTTGCCACCCCAAGAGATAGCCCAGTCGTGGTTGGCACGGAACTTCAAGTCACCTGTCGAAAGAGTACCTGTCCACTCCCAGTTGCCCGTTGCAGAGTTGTAAGTCATATCCTGGTCGTTTGTCCATCCGTTGACAGCATCACCAACAATAGAGATACTGCTAATCTTCGTCAGACTGTAAGTGAGATTGAGCGTGTTGACATCGATGCGATAGAAACCTGCACCCGGGTCTGGAAAGTTAGGACCGCCGTTGATATCAGCAATCTTGCCTTCGCCGTTGTACTCCCAGTCGTTTTCCCAGTTGTCAGCGTTTGGCTTGAACTTGAACTCGCCGTTGAGGTAGTAGTAGCCGAGGTAGTTGCCATCGTAGTTGGCTCCATAGAGAGCGTGGGTCGTTGCCCATCCACTCTCGTTACCAATCTCATAGATGAACTCGGTGAAGTTCAAAGCTACGTAGCTCCAAGTCTGGTTGAGCAGGTCGAAGGTGACACGATAGAACTTGGCGCCGTCGACATTCTTGATGACGAGGTTGCCACCGGCATTGCCGTCGGTGAGCTTGCCCTCAGTGCCATCCGTTGTTGCTGTGATACACTTCGACC
>Ga0256406_1001538_pt1 | contig 36559 bp, 23 predicted proteins | sample RumenRJG_03DNA_FD_185986 | JGI IMG/M metagenome (GOLD analysis project Ga0256406, IMG submission 185986) | Bovine rumen microbial communities from Lethbridge, Alberta, Canada - RJG_03 | ecosystem: Host-associated > Mammals > Digestive system > Stomach > Rumen | place: Canada: Alberta | collected...
GGATAACAAATATGACAGTACAAGATCTAAGCATTTCTGTAGACACCGTATGGATGCTGTTAGCAGCCATGCTTGTCTTCTTCATGCAGCCGGGCTTTGCCTACTGTGAGGCTGGTTTTACACGACGTAAGAACACCGTCAACATATTGTTCAAGAACTTTGTCGATTTCATGATCGGTTCAGTCCTATTCTGGTTTGTTGGATTCGGATTCATGTTCGGCTCAGACGGTCAGGGGTTCATCGGCATGCCAAACTTCGGCGACCTTAGTTTCTATCACAACGCCGCCGGCCTTCCTACCGAGGGCTTCCTGATGTTTGAGACTGTATTCTGTGCTACGAGTGCCACCATCGTTTCCGGTGCCATGGCAGAGCGCACGAAGTTTAATATGTACTGCGTGTACAGTTTCTTCATCTCTCTGATCATCTATCCTGTTGAAGGTCACTGGACCTGGGGTGGCGGCTGGCTTTGCAACGCCGATCCCGCAAGCTTCATCATGTCTACCTTCGGCACGACGTTCCACGATTTCGCCGGCAGCTGCGTGGTGCACTCCGTCGGTGGCGTGCTCGCTTTCGTCGGTGCCATCTTCCTGGGTCCCCGTTTAGGCAAGTACCGCAAGGACGGCACGAGCAACGCCATCCCCGGTCACAGTCTGACCCTCGCCTCTTTGGGTGTGTTCATCCTGTGGTTCGGCTGGTTCGGTTTCAACCCCGGTTCTCAGTTGGCTGCCAGCGGTGAGGTGAACCGCGTCGCTATCTCCCACGTGTTCCTTACCACGAACCTCGCGGCCGTAGCGGGTGGTCTGGCTACCATGTTCTTCACATGGATCAAATATGGCAAGCCTTCTTTCTCACTGACGCTGAACGGTATCCTCGCTGGTCTGGTGGGTATCACGGCAGGCTGTGACGCTGTATCACCGTTGGGCTCCTTGATCATCGGTGCCCTCTGCGGTATCATCCTTCCGTTGGGTGTCTCCTTCATCGACCAGAAATTGCACATCGATGACCCTGTCGGTGCCTCCTCCGTTCATGGCATCTGCGGTATCTTCGGTACCCTTTGTGTTGGTCTGTTCTCTACGAGCACCGGCCTGTTCTATGGCCACGGTCTCGGCTCGCTCGGTGCTCAGGCGATGGGTATCCTCTGTGTGGACGGCTGGGCTGTCGTGTGCGGCATCATCCTCTTCGGTACGATCAAGAAGTTCTTCGGACTGCGCGTTGACAAGCGCATCGAGGAAGAGGGTCTGGATGTATACGAGCATGGTGAGACTTGCTACAACTATTAATTTAGAAGTTTGGAAGTTCTGAAGTTCTGAAGTTTGGAAGTTTGGAAGTTTTGAAGTTCTGGACTTCCAGGCTTCCCAATAAATAACCTTAAGAAATAGACACGAATTAGAATTATGATTGACACTGGAAACACCGCCTGGATTACCATGGCAACGATATTGGTGATGTTTATGACAGTGCCGGCCCTGGCCCTCTTCTACGGAGGCCTTGTTCGCCGCAAAAACATCTTGAGCGTGCTCATGCAATGCTTCTTCATCACAGCGATGTGCTCCCTGCTGTGGATAGCCTTCGGCTACTCGTGGTCGTTTGGCACAGGCCTTGAAGGGTCGCCCTTAGGAGCTGTCATCGGTGGGTTTGACAAGTGTTTCATGCATGGCATCACCATTCACACCGTGAAAGCGGGACCCAACATCCCCGAACTGACGTTCGTGCTCTTCCAGTGTATGTTTGCAGTCATCACGCCCGCCCTGATCATCGGCGCTTTTGCCGAGCGTCTGCGGTTCCCCTCTTTCGTCGTGTTCATCATCCTCTGGAGCATCATCGTCTACTACCCGATGGCTCACTGGGTGTGGGGCGGAGGATTCATGCAGCACTTAGGTGCCATCGACTTTGCCGGTGGTCTCGTGGTGCATATCAATGCAGGTATCGCAGCCCTGGTGATGTGTGTGCTTCTCGGCAGACGTATGGATTACCAACCCGGCAAGCCTATCGGTGCCGCCAACGTTCCCTATGTCTTCATGGGCGCCTCGATGCTGTGGCTCGGATGGTTCGGCTTCAATGCCGGCTCCGGCCTCGCCGCCGACGGGCTCGATGCCAACGCTTTCCTCACCACGCATGTCTGCACCGCTACCGCCGCGCTGGTCTGGATGCTTATCGACTGGCTCTACTCCGGCAAGCCTACCTGTGTGGGTATGTGTACGGGAGCTGTGGGCGGACTGGTCGCCATCACACCGGCAGCAGGGTCAACAGATGTGTTTGGGGCTATGTGCATCGGTGCTGTCACTGCCCTGATCTGCTACTTCATGGTCGCTGTCGTAAAGCGCAAGTTCGGCTATGACGATGCCCTCGACGCTTTCGGTGTCCATGGGATCGGTGGCGTGGTGGGAAGTATCCTCACGGGTGTGTTCTGCGTCAAGAGTATCGGTGGGGTCGATGGCGCACTCTACGGAGGATGGCATCAGCTCCTCATCCAGCTCGTGGCGACAGGGTTCTCCATCGTCTACAGTGCCGTGATGACCTTCGTGCTCTATAAAATCATTGATAAACTCATGGGCATGCGCGTAGACAAACGTGTGGAGGAAGAAGGCCTCGACATCTACGAACATGCTGAGAATGCATACAACTAAGGCCTAACCTATCATATATATAATATAACAAGAGAGAGATTATTACGACGGCCCCGTGCAACCGAAGAAGTTGTACGGGGCCTTTTCTTGTTAGTGAATATTCTGGACATGACCGGTATCTGAGGAGCTTATTGTTCCTCAGATACTTATAAAAAACATTAATAACAAATTGTGCACTTAGTTGCAGAATTAAGGTATATATTATGTATCTTTGCAGCCACAAATGAGAGAAACGATCATAACAGCAGACTATTTGGAGAGAATATTTCGGGAGCAATATTCTCGGTTCTACTATTATGCCCTTTCCATCGTAAGCGATGAGGATACGGTAAAAGACATCATTGAAGATGTCTTTCTTGGTGTCTGGAAGAATCGGCAAAACATCGACCCTTCAAAGCTCACACATTATATTATGGTCAGCATCCATAACAAGTGCTTCAATTCTTCCTCTTCCAACAATATACAGACAACAGATATCAACGATCCTGCCGGGCTGCAGATTCCCTACGAGGATGACAAGGAATGGGAGCGCAAGGAGCAGCGCATTGCGGAGATTGAAAAGATTCTCAAGGAAATGAACCCACGTACACGCTACGTCCTTGAACAGTTCTATTATAAGCACAGATCTTACAAAGACATTGCCGCAGAGTTGGATATTACGACTGACGGGATAAAGAAACAATTGGTAAAGGGTCTCACCATCCTTCGCCGCCACTTTAACACCAATTATCACAAAAGCCACTACCATTTGCTCCTTTTCTTTGTCTTTTAAGTAGAACAATTGTTGACATGAATAACAATACACAAGAAATAGACAACGAGCTCAAGCGGCTACAGCCTTCAGCCGAGGAGACAGAAGCTCTGCGCCAAGCTTTCCTCAAGGCCGAGCGTCCCTTGCCTGATGTCGACGACGAATGGGCGAAGATTCAGGCTCATTTTGGCATTGAAGAGAAGCGCAGCCCCCTCTGGAAATACGCAATTCCCCTGTTGGCTGCCGCGGCATGTCTGGCCGCCGTCTTCCTGATAAACGTCTCTCAGCCCACGACGACAAACAAAGACATTGCGCAAAACACAACCGCCGTCTCCCAGCCCGCTGCAACCGGTAATCAACAGAAAGAGAATACCACGCTTTCAGGGGCAAGCACACAGAGCAGCAATACAACAGACATCACCCCTGTCGTCTGCTCCACTTCAAGGGGGGAAGACGCTCAACTCACGCTGCGCGACGGTACACGCGTCTGGTTAAACTCTGAAAGCCAACTGATATATCCTTCAAAGTTTACGGGCAGCGAACGCAAGGTGCGTCTTTCGGGTGAAGCCTACTTCGAGGTGCATCACGATCCTTACCATCCGTTTATTGTTGAAACCAATTACCTGTCTGCCACCGTGCTCGGCACCGAATTCAACGTCAGGGCCTATACCCGCAAGGATGCCAACATCGTATTGGTCAACGGGCGGGTAGCCGTAGGGTCTGCGGGGAGCGACAAGCAGCAGATACTGGTTCCGGGCCAGAAGGCTTCGCTTACTGGCAATGGTTCAGTCAGCATCAGTGAGGTAAACACGTATCCGTATGTCCAGCGCAGGAAAGGCTTCTTCTATTTCGACAACCAGTCGATGCACGACATCATGTCGGAGATAGGACGCTGGTACGGCAAGACGGTAGTCTTTGAGAATGCGCAGGCCTCTAAGCTTCGCCTCCATTTTGTATCGGAACGACATCTGCCACTGAATAATATTGTCGAGAAGCTTAACAGGATGGACAGCATTAATGTCCGGCTGGACAAGAACGAAATCGTCGTCCACTAAGCACCATATCCCCACTTTTCGGCGACCCCACAAGGGTGTAACCTGCAACTTCGTCATTGGATGGCGAAGTTTTTTTATACTTTTTCCCTAATACCACTACCATTTTCATCTTTTTTGTGTCATATTAGTGTAAGAGTATTATAATAAATAAATGTTTAATCAAAATTCGTTAGATGAAAAGAGAGATTAGCTCTGTTGTCCATCTGCTCGCGCTGTCGTTGCTGCTATGGCTTCCTTCCCTGGCTTTCGCACAAGGCAAGAAGGTGTCGCTCACATGCAACAACATGGCGTTGACCACCGCTTTGCAGAAAGTAGAGGAGCAGTCGGATTATTACCACATCAACTACAACTCCGGGGATCTGTCGTCATTCCAAGTGACGACCGTCATCCAGAGCCAGCCGGCTCCCGCGGCTGTCAAACTTTTGCTCAAGGGCCTGCCTTTTGTGGCATCGGTCAAAGACAAGACCATCAGTATCAACCGCCAGGGCAGCGGGAAGAAAGGCACGCGGACCATCTCCGGCCGCCTCTTCGACAGCCACGGCGAGCCCCTCATCGGAGCCTCCGTCCGTGAGGTAGGCACCAAGACGGGAACGGTGACCGATGTCAACGGCCACTACGAGCTCCATAACGTCAGCGACGATGCCGTGCTCGAATACACGTATATCGGCATGAAGCCTTACCGCCGCAAGGCCTCCGACAAGCAGACTGACATCATCCTTGAGGACGATGCCAACACGCTCAGCGATGTCGTGGTAACAGGCATGCAGACCATGGACCGCCGCCTCTTCACCGGTGCCTCTACCCAGATCAACGCCGGCGATGCCAAGCTCGACGGCGTGGCCGACATCTCCCGCTCTCTCGAAGGCCGTGCCGCCGGTGTGTCGGTGCAGAACGTCAGCGGCACCTTCGGTACGGCTCCTAAGATCCGTGTCCGCGGCGCTACATCCATCTATGGTTCCTCCAAACCATTGTGGGTCGTTGACGGAGTGATCATGGAGGATGTGGCAGATGTCAGTGCAGACGATTTGTCATCAGGAGATGCCGAGACACTTATCTCTTCAGCTATTGCCGGACTGAACGCTGATGACATTGAGTCGTTCCAGATCCTTAAAGATGGCTCAGCAACATCTATCTATGGAGCTCGCGCTATGGCGGGTGTCATTGTTGTAACAACAAAGAAAGGTAAGGAAGGACAGGCACATATCGGTTATTCCGGCGAATTCACTTCCCGACTCATACCAAGCTACAGCCAATTTAATATCCTCAATTCTCAAGATCAGATGTCCATCTATAAGGAAATGAAGGACAAGGGATGGCTGAATATCTCTGATGTGCTCAATGGCTCCGATTATGGCGTTTATGGAAAGATGTATGAGCTTATCAACACCTACCAAGCATCCAGCGGACAATTTGGGCTGGCTAACATAGAAGAGGCACGCAATGCCTATCTGCAGCAGGCAGAATACCGCAACACCAACTGGTTCAAGAAGCTCTTCTCTAACGCCATCTCACAGAATCATTCTGTCAGCCTTAGCGGCGGTACTAAAAAATCCAACTACTATGTTTCTATGAGTGCCATGGTAGATCCGGGATGGTACAAGGATAGCAAACTAAACCGCTACACGCTCAACGCAAATGTGCAACACCACATCCTTGACAATCTTTCGCTCAATCTCACAGGTGCAGGCTCTTACCGCAAACAAAAAGCACCGGGAACATTGAGCCAAGATGTTGATGTAGTAACTGGTAAGGTCAAGCGCGACTTTGATATCAACCCCTACTCCTACGCATTAAACACATCACGTGTTCTCGATCCTTATGCATACTATCACACAAACTATGCTCCATTTAACATTTTACATGAACTGGCCACCAACTATATCGACCTTAACGTTGTAGATACAAAATTCCAGGCTGAGCTTAAATGGACCCCACTCAAGCACGTTGACTTGTCAGCCCTTGGTGCCGTGAAATATGTCACGACATCCCAAGAGCATCGTGTCTTAGACGATTCCAACCAGGCGCAAGCCTACCGTGCAATGCCCAACTCCATTGTCCGCGATGCCAATAAACTTCTCTACACCGATCCTTCCAATCCGCATGCACTGCCTATCTCCGTGTTGCCTGAAGGTGGTATCTACCAGCGTACCGACAACCGCATGTTGAGCTACGATTTCCGTGCTACTGCAGCTTACCGTAACACGTTCGACAAAATACATATTGTTAACCTTTTTGGTGGCTTGGAAACCAATGGCATCAACCGTGAGCGCACATGGTTCAACGGATGGGGTATGCAGTATTCGCAAGGAGAAATCCCCTTCTATACATATCAGTTCTTCAAAAAAAGCATCGAAGAAAATACCACCTATTATAATATGTATAATACACGCTCCCGCACAGCGGCATTCTTTGCCAACGGCACTTATTCATATAAGGGCCGTTACAACATCAACGGTACCATCCGCTATGAGGGGACAAACAAGCTTGGCAAGAGACGTTCTGCGCGTTGGCTACCCACATGGAATGTTTCCGGATCATGGAATGCAAGCGAAGAAAAATGGTTCCACCCTACTTTCAAGAACTGGCTGTCAACCCTTACGCTGAAAGCCAGCTACTCGCTCACAGCCGACAGAGGACCTGCCGACTATACCAACTCTACCGCCATCCTTAATGCATACACGCCCTACCGTCTCTTCTCTTCCGATAAAGAATCAGGCATTCAAATTACGCAGCTTGAGAACAGCGATCTCACCTATGAGAAGAAGCACGAGCTCAACCTTGGCCTCGACGCAGGATTCCTAAACAACCGTATCAATGTCACGTTCGATATCTATTGGCGCAATAACTATGACCTCATAGGACCAGTCAACACGCAGGGTGTTGGTGGAGAAATCATTCGCTTCGCCAACATGGCCTCAATGCGCTCTCACGGTGAAGAGCTTTCCATAAGCACGCATAATATTCGTACACGCAACTTCAACTGGGATACCAATTTCATCTATTCACACACCAAGAACAAGGTTACCGACCTCATGGGAAATGCCCCAGTGATCGACCTCGTTCAAGGTAATGGCTTTGCCAAAAAGGGCTATCCTGTTCGCGCACTCTTCTCCATTCCTTTCGAAGGGCTCAACGAGTATGGTGAACCAACATTCCTCACTGAGAATGGGAACATCACTGCTTATGACATCAACTTCCAGGAACGTACCAACACGGATTACCTGAAATATGAAGGCCCCACGGAGCCCACCTACACGGGCTCGTTGGGAAATATCTTCACGTACAAGAACTTCAAGCTTAACATCTTTGTCACTTACAGCTTTGGCAACGTAGTAAGGCTCGACCCTGTATTCAGTGCTACCTACAACGATTTGAGCTCAATGACGAAAGACTTCAAGAACCGATGGATGACACCCGGGGATGAAGCCCACACCAATGTGCCAGCAATATTAAGTTATCGTCAGTATCGTGACAACGCACAGCTTACATATGGGTACAACGCCTACAACTACACTCACGAGCGTATAGCCAAGGGCGACTTTATCCGCATGAAAGAAATAGCACTGAGCTACGATTTCCCGTATGCACTCTTGTCAAAGACAAAGCTCAGCAATCTTTCTCTGAAGCTTCAGGCTACCAACCTATTCCTTATCTATGCTGACAAGAAGCTCAATGGTCAGGATCCTGAGTTTATGAACGCAGGCGGTGTGGCTTCGCCTATGCCCCGTCAATTTACGCTCACACTGAAGTTCGGACTGTAAAAATAAACAATAATGAACAGAAAAAACAAATATATAGTGCTCGGAGCCATTGTTCTTGGTATGTGTGTGTCATCCTGCGACAACTATCTCGACACACTGCCCGATAACCGCATGGAGATTAAGGATGCAGACCAGGTCAGCAAGCTCCTTGTCAGTGCTTACAGCCAGGTCAATCCGGCTTATCTCCTCGAGATGTACAGCGACAATAGCGACGAGATTATCAATACAGGCTGGACCTCCGCAGGGCAGTTCCAGCAGCAAGCTTATGATTGGGACGACATCACCGATGTTTCGGAAGACGAGTCACCCCAGCAGTTATGGAACAGCTATTATACAGCCACTTCCTCAGCCAATCAAGCCTTACAATACATTGAACAGCACCCAAATGACGAGCTCTCCGCACAAAAAGGTGAGGCTCTGATCTGTCGTGCCTACAACGCCTTCATGCTTGCCAATGTCTTCTGTATGGCTTACGATGAGGCAACGGCATCCACTGCCCTTGGCCTACCATACCCCACAGAGCCAGAGACAAAAGTAGGCTCTACCTATCAGCGTGGCACCTTGGCTGAGCTGTATAGCAAGATAGACGCAGATCTCCAGGAAGGCATAAAGCTTGTCGGCGACACTTATAACCAACCGAAGTTCCATTTCACAAAAAATGCCGCTTACGCTTTCGCAGCACGGTTCTACCTTTATTATCACAAGTATGACAAGGCCGAAACTTATGCCACAAAAGTATTGGGCAACAATCCTGCTTCCCGACTCCGCGACTGGGCTGCCCTTAGCAAGTTGTCAACCAACGACTTTATCCAGCCACAAGAGTACGTTAAATCTTCCCTTAACTGCAATCTACTACTTCAGGTAGTTTACTCATCATGGGGGGCTATCAATGGTCCTTATCTCTATGGAGACCGGTATGCACACGGAGGCTTGATCTCCAACACGGAGACACTGCAGGCCGATGGTCCCTGGGGCAACAGCTCGCAGATGAACTATACGGTCTGGCACAACTCCTCGCTGTCAAAATACATGCTGCGCAAGCTGTGCTACAGTTTTGAATATACCAATATTCAAACTGGATCAGGATACGCCCACGGTGAGTATTCTGTGTTCAACACCGACGAGACGCTTCTCGTGCGCGCCGAAGCACGTGCTTTGCAGCACAACTATGAAGGTGCCTTGGCCGACATCAACGCAGAGTTGTCGAAGTTCCACTCTACAGCTCAAAAGCTCACGATCGACGACATCCGCAACTTCTATAGTGGCATCGACTACTATACACCCACAGCGCCAACTCCGAAGAAACAGTTCCATACTTCTTTCACCATCGAGGAAGACACTGAAGAGCCAATGCTGCAATGCATTCTTCAGCTCCGCCGACTCATCACCATGCACGAAGGGCTACGCATGCAGGATGTCAAGCGCTATGGCATTGTCATTTACCGCCGACAGGTTGACGCTTCCCAAAAAGTCTTACAAGTAACTGATGAGTTGCGTCCCAATGATCCGCGTCGCGCCGTTCAACTACCGCAGGATGTCATCAATGCAGGGCTGAAACCTAACCCGAGAACCCTCTAATATAAAACTACAATGAAAAAGATATATTTACTGATGCTTGCAGGCCTGTTCACTCTTGCACTTGGCTCATGCTCTGAGGATGAACTGGATAAAGAAAGCATTTTCCCCACGGTTCCCGTAGCCCGTGATTCATTCGATAAGTGGCTGCTAAAAAACTATACTTGGCCATACAATGTGGAGTTCAACTACAAGTTGACAGATATAGAGACAGACATGAAGTATAACCTTCAGCCTGCCGACTCTGCTAAAGCAGCTAAGCTCGCTATCATTGTCAAGCATCTGTGGTTTGACGCTTATAATGAGGTTTGTGGAACCGATTTCGTTAAAGAGAATGTCCCCCGCACGATCCAGCTCATTGGAACACCGGCATACAACAGTGAAGGCACCATTGTCCTCGGTACAGCTGAAGGCGGACTTAAGGTCACGCTTTATATGGTCAACTCTCTCACCAATGAGGTCCTGCGTGACTATTCTACCATCAACGAGTATTATTTCCACACCATGCACCACGAGTTCACGCATATTCTGACGCAGAAGAAGCCTTATAACACAGCCTTCGACCTTATCTCTGAATCCGACTATATCAGTGGTGATTGGTATCAGCAGACCGACGACTATGCACGGCAACATGGCTTCGTCACCGCCTATGCCATGAGTGAGCCCAATGAGGACTTTGCTGAGATGATGTCGGTCTATGTCACCAGTTCCGATGAGGAGTGGCAGAAGATCATTGACGAGGCAGGAGACGGTGCCACAGCCATCAACGATAAGCTCGCCATCTTGCGCTCTTACATGCTCGACTCTTGGAACCTTGACATCGATGAGATGCGTGCCGCCATTCAGCATCGGGCACGTGAGCTCGGGCAACTCGATTTACAACACTTAAATTGATTATCCACATGAATAAAATATTATATAGCATACTCATACTTGGCACTGCGCTCTCCATGCAGTCGTGTCTTCACGATGAAGATGAGGTCTTTGACACCTCTGCCGACCAGCGTTTGCAGCAGGCTGTCAGCGCCGACCGTGAGGTTCTGGAGTCGGCGCAAAACGGGTGGGTGATGCACTACTATACCGGACGAAACTATACCGGTGGCGGCTACTCATTGCTTATGAAGTTCAAGGACGGGAAGGCCCAGATTGCTTCCGACAATACAGGCTCAGAAGTTGCAACGTCAAGTTATACCATAACAAAAGAGCAGGGACCCGTCCTCGCGTTTGATACATACAACACCGTGATGCACAGCTTCTCGGCTGTGAGCATCAGTGATGTAGACGGTGACCAGGGCGATGACGAGTTCATCATCCAGAAAATCTCCCAGGACAAGGACACCATTTGGGTGGAAGGACATAAATGGGGCAATAAGATGGAGATGACACGTCTGCCTGAAGGTACATCGTGGCAAAACTATCTCAACAGCCTCTCAAAGATAAAGGACGACATGTGGTACAGCTACAAGGTCATGAACGGGCAGGACAGCCTTGCCCAGGTCATGCTCAATCCTGATACGCGCCGCATTACAGTAACGAACGGAACCACAACTTATTCTTCCCCTTACTATGTCACACCTACTGGCATTGGCTTCCCGAACCAAGTGATCCTTGGCAAGAATAAGACAAAGAAGCTTACATGGAGCGCCACGGACAGCCTGATGACTGTTGACGGAAGCAGCGAACAACTCCGCTTCTTCGCTCCTGAAGGCTGGCATCCCATCGACTACTATGCTCACAACTGGCGTTTCTATTACAACAACTGGAAGGGCGACCTTAAGCTCTTCTGCAAAAAGATTTCTGGCACGAAGATAGAAGGATCTTTCACAGGGACCGACGGTCTGACCTATAAGGTGATCCTTACCTACAATAAAGCATACGGCTCTTTGTCGTGGCTCGTTCAGGACATGGAAGACCCAAGCGGCACCTATGACCACTTGCAGCTCATGGCTATCTATACAGACCCATCAAGCAAGTCAGAGTATATCACCTGGGCACCTGGGGTCGGTCTGGAGTGGAAGCTCTCAAACGGCTCTTTCGTCCTCGTCGACAACGGTAAACTTGGTGGTGCCACTGTCAGCGGATTCGTCATCGACGGCGTTGATGCTTCAGGTAACCGTGCCAACGCATATCCCGTAGTGATAGAGAATTTCACAGGAGCTTACGCTTATCCTTATTCGGAATAGTAAAACAGTAAGAAATGAAAAACACATATAACATTCTGACGTTGCTTTTTTTGGCTGTTGTGACCTTGTCCTCATGCAGTGACGATAGCGATTCCACCGACATCAACAACCTTATCATCGAGACAGCGGGCACTACGATAGCTGCTGAAGGCGGTCAGGACACAATCCGCACAGCAGCCACATCACTAACAGCTACGGCTGCGGACAGCTGGCTTACGGTATCTACGCAAAATGGCGCTGTCATCGTAAAAGCCGATGTCAACGAGTCACTGGAGTCGAGGCATACCATCGTGACGCTCAGTGACAACGAAGGCAACAAAGCCAATATCAATGTGACACAGCTCGGACTCGTACTATATGTCAAAGATGCGCCGGAGAATGCAATATTCAATGACGAGGCACGCAACCTGAGTTATGATGCCGTGACAACGTCCGACACGCGGATCGTTTCAACGCCTTCGTGGATGAAAGCCAAGTTTAGTGACGGGAAACTAAAGATTGACATTGCTGCCAACAACGACGGACATATCCGCACGGGATATGTAGTCTACGCCAATAGTGTCAAGCGCGATTCCATTCCGTTCACGCAAGGAGAATTCAAGGATATCGAAGGGTATTATATTCTCAGTGGATATACCGCTGACGGTAACGAGGCGGCCTACCTGGCACAGATCACAACCGGAAAGAATGTACCGGCAGTGATGAATGTAGCCTTCAACGACTCCACCATCTTCAGCATTCCCATACTCTTCAACGAAGACAATCTCACAGCCACCATGTATAATGCGCAGCACATAGGCTCCTATGTACTCGACAACGATAAGACCAATGCAGATACGACTTGCGTGATAGGCAATACATTTATCTCTGCCACAGGCTCGTACAGTTACGACAACGTCATCTCTATGAGTATACCGTTCCAATACTACGACGCATATGGAACCGTAGGAATGTTCAACGACAATGGCTCTTGGCCCGGCTATTCGGTGCATGGCATAATCTTCCAGCTTTTCACAGCTATGCCTGCCACACAATCGACTTACGTCGAGAATGCCGACCTTGGCATGCTCTTACAGCCCATGCTCATAGAGTACACGCCATCGGCAGCGAAGAAACATCATTCAATAACAACATTGAAACCATCATTATGATCAGAAAATATCTATTTATGCTGCTCGCCTTAGCTGTTATCCTGCCTTTGGCTTCATGCAGCGACAATGAAGATGCAGACGGCACCTATGCCCGCTTCGCCGGTAAGATAGGACCAATTTCAGGAATAGGCGCAAAGGTGAATGTCAATGTGGAGTCGAATACGGCCTGGACATTGTCCAAGCCTAAAGACGGCACGTGGTATCACGTCACCCCTTCAACGAGCCGGGACGATGAGCAACTCACCGTGGAGATCGATCCTACTACCCAATCGGAGGGACGCAGAGGCGTGATCTATCTTTCCACCACCACCCTCACCGACTCTATTGTCTTTGAGCAAAACAAGCTGCAGCTCCCCGGCGCATCTGGCACGATAAAAGGCCTTGACACGGCAGACCCAGGTACTCCCATCATCCTTACCTGTGACAGTTTGCCCGATGCTCAGGAATATCACTGGTACCGTGACACGACGCTCTATGCCACAACGACAGTGCCTCATGTGGAGGTCCTGCTCTCGGGTAAATATTCTGTTGCGGGCTACAACTCTATCGGGGAGGGTGAGAAAAGTCCCACTAAAGAAGTAGAATATTCTCGCCACTACACCTTCGACAATGTTGAGAAGGCTGAATACATCGGCGGAAGTTATAGCCTCGCTTATCAGGTCGTCTTGACGAAGAAAGTCAGCGAGACAACAGAAATAGGCTTCTTCGGCACTTTCTACGAAGAGAAACCTGCCGACCTCAACAACATTACATTGCCTGCCCGTGACTATCTGTGTATTCAACCCTTCGAAAACGACTACAAGGCTCCCGGAACCATTGCACCCAGCTCTGAATACACCATCGTGCCATGGGGCAATGATCCGTTCAAAGGCTGCTATTTCTTCATTCGAAAGAATGGTAAGGTCGTGGAAGGCTCTCAGTATTATCTCACCGACAGCCGAGACAGCAAGATTACCGTGGAGCGAAATGGACACGATTATACCATGAAAAGCACACCGATGCAGGCTTCTTATGCTAAGATCGGTATGAGTGATTGGGGCTCCAAAACAGTATTGTCAATGACGGATGTCGGGGCCTACTCAATGAGTTTCAAAGGTACCATCAACTTTACCAACAACTCGCAGGAATATTGGGATTACGCCTATGACAAGAATCAATTCACTGGCAATTATCAGAATCTCAATTGCGAACGCTTTTCGCTTTCTTATAACCCGAAAGAACCAGGCACATGGAACTTCAATTTTTCGGAGGAGAGCGGCATGGCGGGGAAAGGATGGTCCGTTAATGGCACCTTCTACACGGCCTCAAAGGATTTAACAGTACATACGGGAATCTACCTTGTCGCTAAGGATGTTAAAGCAAAAGAGCCAGGCACGCTTCTCCGTGGCTATTCACACTATGGGTCAGCGGATGGACTTATCGCCACTTACTGGGATGCTCTAAAGAAAGGCGACGAGGTCTATGGACAGCCCGTGCCTGATTCTTACTTAAAAATAGAAAAGGTCAGCACTGCTACATATCGTATTACACTACGAATGTATGACAGTTCCGGCCACCACCTTACGCTGCGCTACACTGGACTGTTAGAGCCAGCGGAGCAACGACAAATTGACTATCAATAAGATGGATCATCGATAAAAGGGAATTACGATAAAATTAGCCTCTTTCATAAAGAAAGCTGTGGAGCCTCGGTTTTAGCTGAGGATCCACAGCTTTCTTTATGGAAGAGGCTACTGTCTTTTTATCCTACCTGCCTGTCCTTAAGGTTTTTCTTGCTGTGATGCAAGCCTTCGTTCCTCAGGCTTGCATCACAGCAAGGGTTTTATTTGTTTACTCTTACCTTTCGACCAGCATTCGCTGAATAGGCACTCCCTACGCCGGAACGGTTAATTAATTGTGATTGTTCCGCCGGCCTCTACCGTTTCTTTTTCTCCGTAGCCGAATAGTTGATGCGGTAAGCCTTTGCCTCGCGAAGGGCCTGCTTGACATCACTGATGATGCCCATGTGCGTGCCACGGTCAGCCTTGATCGACACCGTCATCTGCTCCTGGTCTTCGGGCGACATGCGGTTCCGCTCCGCCGTGACATAGTCGGCCACCTCAGCGGCGGGGGTAAACTTGTCGTTGAGCTGAATGCGCGTGCCGTTGCCGAACGTCTTGCGCAGATCAGCCGAGGGACGGCCGATATAAATATAAGTGACGGAAGTCTTCTTCGTCAGCCGGGTAAGTTCCGTGCCCTGTGGGGTGCGAAACTGCACCTTGACCGCTACTTTCTGCATGTGCGTGACGATCATGAAGAAAAAAAGAACCGTGAAGATAAGGTCGGGCAGCGAGGCCGTGTTCAGTCCGGGCACCTCATGCCGCCTCCGTTGAAACATCGTCATTCCGCACCTCCTTTCCCGTCAGCGTCTCCACCGTCTGCCGCCTGCCCGATGGGTCCATTATACTGCTCTGCAATGCGTTGCGGACATTCGTCTTTCACCTTGTCGCGCTGCGTCTGCGACAGGGCGGCATAGCCGCGTCCGAAGAGGCGGAGCGCCGTGCGGTCACGCAGCACGCGGTAGGCTGCCATGAGCTCGTTCTGCATACCGAAATAAGTGTCATAGCTCGACGCGGGATCGACCTTGACCGTGATGAGATGGCGCTTGCCCACCCGCTGCACAAAGTTTTCCACCTCTGCCCGCAGCCTGTTCACGGGGAACGGCTTGCCGTCGAGGAGCAGCTGGTTGTCGGCATTGATGACAAGCTGCATCGTCGTGCCTTTTTCCACAAACGACTCCTGCAGGTCGTTCTTCCCTGTAGGCGAGAGCTGTCGCTGCAAGCCCTTGTCGATGTCCATGTTGGTCGTGACAAGGAAGAAGATGAGGAGCATGAACGAGATGTCGGCCGTCGACGTCGTGTTCAGTCCGGGCACGCGGTGTTCCTTATGTCTGAACATCATGGCTTGCGGATATATTTAGTGGCACCATAGACCACGGCCCCCACGGCGGCGACAATCATCAGCAGCGACGTGGCGACGAACATGTCGGAGGCCTTGAGCCAGAACGTGTCGGCATAGTCGGCACCATTGATCTTCATCGGGGCAGACGATCCGAAAAGGAACGTAAGGACGAGGGCCAGCGCCGTGCCTCCCGCGACGCAGCGCCCGATCATCCTGACGGGTATGTTGTTGACCACGCGCTCTCCCCCACCGCTCGCCTTGTTGCTCCGGATGGCAGACCACACCGCCACGCCACAGGCTCCGGCGGTAAGAATCAGCATAAACACGAGCAGCACGTCGGTGAAAAGCGGCGCGTTGAAGTTGCCGTCCTCATCGAAAGGCCGGTCGTAGCCGATGAGCCAGAACAGGGCAAAGACGACAACGATAAACCCCACGAGCACATAGAGCACGCGCGAAGGCAGTTTCTTTTTATCTATCTTCATGGGTCAGGTTCTCCTTCTTATATTTGGTGATGGAGTCCATGAGCGTGATGGCCGACTCCTCCATCTGCGAGGTGAGGTGGTCGATCTTCGAGAGGATATAGTTGTAGAACAGTTGCAGGATGAGTGCGACGATGATACCGAAGATCGTGGTGATCAGTGCCACCTTCATACCGGCAGCCACGATGGTCGGACTGATGTCACCGGCGGTCTGGATCTGGTCGAAAGCCATGACCATACCCACGACGGTGCCTAAGAATCCGAGCGACGGAGCCATGGCGATGAACAGCGTGATCCACGAGCAGCCTTTCTCAAGGTTCGCGCTCTGCACGGAGCCGTAGCTGATGATGCTGCGCTCGATGTTGTCCATCTTCTCGCCGATACGCTCCAGGCCCTGGTAGCAGATAGAGGCTACGGGGCCGCGGGTGTCACGGCACTGAGCCTTGCCGCCCTCGATGTCGCCCGCCTCTATTTTCTTGCAGAGGTCGGCCATAAACTTCTTCGCATTGATCTCGGAAAGACTGAGGTAAATGATGCGCTCGATGCAGAAGGCCAGGCCAAGGACCAGGGCAAGCGCCACAAACGACATGAAGCCGGCGTTGCCTTCGATAAACTTTGTCTTGAGCGACTTGTAGAAGCCCTGACCCTCTTCGGCGGGCATGCCGCCGTTGTCAGAGCCCAAGGCAGCGAGGGAGGCATCATCAGCCGCATCCGCGGCCGTGTCAGCTGCCTGGGCATCAGCGCCTTGCGATGCGGGAGCAGTGTTGGCAGCCGCTGTGTCTGCGGAAGCCTTGGCCTCAGTCTGAGCCTTAGCCGCCGGTTTCTGGGCGAAAGCCGAAGGACAGGAGACAACGGACGATGCCGCAACGAGCATCGTAAGAACTATTGCGCGGGTAAGTATTCTCTTCATCTTTCCCGATTTGAAAACGATCATAGAATCCATAATTGTTCGAAATTACCGCAAAGTTACTACAAATGGCTCGTTGCGCAAAAGAAAAAGGTATAAAAGATATTTATCTGTACCACAAAGGAGCCCCCCGCAAATATGCCATTTGCGCAGTGCGGCCCTTGTTGCCGCCCGCCATCGCACGGTGCGGACTGCCCCTGCCCCCCTGCCCGCGCCCTGCAATGTTCCATTTGCATCAATGCAATCGGCCGGCATTTCCTATGTGAACAAATGATGTACAAAGCGTCAAGATTTTTTCTTCGCAACCCCCGCTGAGAATCGATTCTTTTCGGGCGAACGGGAGGTTGAACGAAAAGAACGCGAACACGGAGCGAGTTGGTAAATATCTATCAATCAGCAGTTTATATAATTCTTGCCATTAAAAGACTTTTCCGGCCGTTCCAAATGGCCGACCTTACTACGGTTAGGTCGTGTACCTAACGCTGTTAGGTCACTGACATTCAACGGTTAAGTAACCCACCTAACCGTTAAAGGTCAGTGACATAACTATAGTAAGGTCGATGCACAATCCCTTTTCCTCACCCGACAGACCCGTTTCCAACCTTTCATACCTCACTTTCGCGTTCTCTTTCACACCATTCCCGTTGTCCTGATTTTTTACTTTTTGTAAAGAAAAATTAGAGTTCTGCACGGAAAAAGCAACTATTCAGCGAATGCTGGTCGAAAGGTAAGATGAGAGTTACGAGCGGAGATTCATATTCTTTCCTGCTCCAATTCTAACAAAAACAAATAAAACCCTTGCTGTGATGCAAGGGCTGCGCCCTTTGTTTCTTCTTCGGCTCCGCCTTGCCCCGAAGCAAGCTTCGGCAAGCCGGAGCCGAAGAAGAAACAGCCTTCGTTCCTCAGGCTTGCATCACAGCAAGAAAAACCTTGAAAACAGGCTGACGCGATAGGAGTTAATAGTTAGGAGTTAAGAGTTACCGCGCCAGCTTGTTTTCAAGGTTTTTCTTTGTGTCAGCGCCAAGAACCGACGAAGGAGGATCTGCCATTTGCGGGATGGGGGCGGGGAGAGGCAAAGCCTCTCACAAGCCCTTCCCGCAAATGGCAGAGGGCCATAGCCCTTGGCGCTGACGCAAAGGGTTTTATAGGTTTTTGTTGAAAAAGATGGAATATGTCAGCCGTAGCATCGTGGGACTAACGCTTGCAACAATAAAGCAGGGGTATACACAATAGGGCGGGGAAAACCCGCCCTACGGTGGGAATGAATAGTTACTCTTTTTATTCCTATATCAAACCGCAACTTTTGAGTTAAGCAATGCGTGATTGCATTAGCTGTATATCTTCTTATCCCTACATCAAACCGCAACACTAAGAAAACCGATGACCAAGTAAGCGAGTTGTATATCTTCTTATTCCTACATCAAACCGCAACACTCGATAATTCATAAGTGTACAGTGTTTTGTTGTATATCTTCTTATTCCTACATCAAACCGCAACGGGAACGAGATCTTTGTCCTTGATAAAAAGTTGTATATCTTCTTATTCCTACATCAAACCGAAACCTCGTTATATTCGGCAAAGGCCTCCGTCATGTTGTATATCTTCTTATTCCTACATCAAACCGCAACGCAATGAGTGCATCATCACTAAAAAAGTTGGTTGTATATCTTCTTATTCCTACATCAAACCGCAACTACCATTACTAACCGGGCTCTGCTTGATGGTTGTATATCTTCTTATTCCTACATCAAACCGCAACGATGCAGCTCACGTTCATATGGGTGGAGACGTTGTATATCTTCTTATTCCTACATCAAACCGCAACTTGTAGTCCTGTGGTGGCAAACCAATTCTTGTTGTATATCTTCTTATTCCTACATCAAACCGCAACCTGCACGCGTAAGTTCAGCCCGGCATGCTTGTTGTATATCTTCTTATTCCTACATCAAACCGCAACCTCCAAGTGAAGACATGTTCGACACATGTAGTTGTATATCTTCTTATTCCTACATCAAACCGCAACTCCATGATGATGATAAAATAAAGAAACCCGTTGTATATCTTCTTATTCCTACATCAAACCGCAACGGATTGGTGGGGTATGATTTGGCGGATGGAAGTTGTATATCTTCTTATTCCTACATCAAACCGCAACTTGTTTCATAAGTTAGATTTGTTTTTACGGTTGTATATCTTCTTATTCCTACATCAAACCGCAACGTTATGGCGATGCGCTGCATCTCTCCCCGGTTGTATATCTTCTTATTCCTACATCAAACCGCAACTCTGCGATATCATGGGGAAACTGCGCACCCGTTGTATATCTTCTTATTCCTACATCAAACCGCAACGGCAAGGTGTTGTGCAGGACAACCACAACTGTTGTATATCTTCTTATTCCTACATCAAACCGCAACGCTCGAAGGGGTCTGAGCATAGCGCCGACGGTTGTATATCTTCTTATTCCTACATCAAACCGCAACTTTATACTCATAACCTCTTGTATATAAGGAGGAAGATTTTATTTGAGTAATAAAAAAACGACCATGCAGGCTACAATTTCTTTGCAAAGTTACTAAAAAAGTTCAAGTTGTATGGGTTCACTAATGACTTTTTTCTTTTTGCCTGACTTGCTATTTTTAGGCTCTCCTCGAAAATTATGAATATTACTATATTGCTTATCCGTAACTGACAAAATGCTTACCATGCCATACTTTGGTACAAAACTCTTTACTCTATTAAGATGAACATCAAGACTTTCATATGATCCACAATGCCTAACGTAAACAGAAAACTGCATCATAGAGAAGCCGTCTTTCTCCAAATTTTTCCGAAAGAGAGCTGAGTCGTGTCTTTCCTTCTTTGTAGTCACAGGCAAATCAAAGAATACAAACAGCCACATGATATGGTATGCATTAAGTCGAACTAAGGTCATGAGAAAACAGGCAACGTCACTTTTTTTGTTTCACCTTTATAATATTTCAATAACGAGGCTGATGTTGTTGTTAGGGCAAGTGACAAAGGACGAGTCATCTTTCCAATCCTTACATCTGTAACCAGCAAATTCAATAATCTAACTTTTGTCTCTTTGTCTAATTCAAGCATCCCCTCTTCTGTCGCTCCAAAAGCTATTTCGTCTACATAAGGTCTATAAGGCTCCATGATGTCATCTGCAAGCGGAAAAGCATTATACCTGTTTCTATGGAATAAGCCCAAAGCTGGCAATAAGCCGGAGCCTATCAGGGCTCTGGCTGTTGCTGCTCTAAGTATTGCATACCCATAATTCAAGAGATTATTTGGAGGGAGTCCTTCACGCTCTCTTCGAAAATCTTTTCCAAATAATTGAGTCCAATACTGTCGTGCAGCTATCCCCTCACGATTAGACGTATCGCCACTAAGCACTGAGCTATAGCAGGCCTTCAAATTGTGATGCTCTATCCCTAACTTATCTAATACTGCTGCTTGATTTCTTATTTTCTGTTCTACGATCTGCTTCCATGCCTGCTTCCGCATGGGTTCTGATACATTAAGTTGATATTTTAAACTCTCTGCCTGCGTCGCATTATTGTTCAGCCCCATAAGCATAGAAGACGGCATACCCTTTGCGTCGCAAAGGATGACACTGACATTGTTATGTACTAATTCATTCAGAAGGGGAATCGTAAATATTATTTGCTGGTTTTCGATGACCACAAAGCCAATATCCTCTATAGGACGAGTAATCATCTCATTACTGTCCTTCAAGGTTATCACCAGCTGATTGTCCTTTAAAGAGAGTCTAGCCGGATGAGAAAAGAATAGTGTCTGTTTCAGCATTATCTTAACCACTCGATTTCACCGACATCATTGATTTGAAAATCATACCCAGCAACAAGCGCTTTAAACTGAGTATGCTGAAGTATTATTCTACTTCTAAATTCCTCATTCTGCTTATAAGCCCCATTCTTTGCCTTCAGCTCGCCTTTAGGCCGCGCCTCTTGTGAGTGAAGCAAGACGATGATTCCATATTCATGACCAGATACGACATTTGACCACAATCCGGTCACCTTGTATAACCGTTTAACCAGTCCCTCAGTACTACATTCTCGTATTTCATCTGGCGTATTCTCATAAAGCAGCACCATCGTACCTTTCTTAAGTACGTAGGTCAAAGGAAAGTCATTCTTCGCCAATGGAACCAGATTGTTGTCAACGATTTCCTTATCATTGCTCTTCCTATAGTAGTTGCATGCGTCCAAGTTGCTGATAAGTTCAAAACTTCTTTTCTCCTTACCTTTCTTATCTTGACCTACATATATGGCCATGGCATAGTTTGTGTCACTTGTCACATGGAACTGCTGCTTATATACTTTTGTAGAGACATCACGATGATGGCGGATATCCAAAGGACGCTTTAAAGGGGTGAAGCATCTTACCTTGCGGATTGGTATTCCTTTCTCTTTGTTCATCCAGATGCCATGAGAGATAGCATCCTTTAAGCTACCATATTGTTGGATAGCCTCTTTGACATGCGTCTTAACCATATCATCCACAATTTTGTCGACATCGGAATCTTTAAAGTTATTATCCAAAGGCTTACGAACCACATATTTCACCTTTCCGTTCCTTTCAATGGCACCGTAATAGGTATCATTGTGCAGAGAAGCACGAGCAGAATCACCGTCTGCCCATACTTTCTTACCATTGAGCAATATCCGGTGCCGCCCAGTCTTTCCAATGTTATCTGATGTATAGTGGGACACAACAATCTCTTTCTGAATCTTGCGCATATCCTCTTGGAACGTCTGCCATGGTGCAGCTATGTGACCTTTGGAAGCACCATACCACTCGTGATTTTCTTCATCACGATAGTACTCTGCCAACTTACCATACTCTCCAGGACCGAGACATGCAATCACAATGGCATCTATGCAATGATGAACATGGTTAACACGTTCCTTCTTTGAATAGATGTCTTGGATTCCCCATATCTTTCGGAAATCGCTTGTCGCCAATCCCTTCACAACAAAGACTCTGTTAAAGAACGACTTCAAGTACAAACGGCCGTATTTTGAGATGACGCTAATATCGGTTCCCTGACGACGACTAAATCCTTCCGGAACCTCTGTCATAAGGAAGCGTTGATACTTTCCATACCAGTAATCCCGTCGCAATTTAAGAAGGTTACGCTTCTGTATCAAGCTGTCCTTCTGCTCCTTAGACATACTACTTGACGTTCGTATCTTCCGAATACGCTTATCCAATTCTTCGTAGTTGTCTTTCCAGCCTTGAATTCGAAGCAGAATATCCTTATAGTTGGCAAGTTGAGAAGGAAGAAGAGTTTGCTTAATCTCCCTGTTGAATTTACTGTTACAGAGTGTAAGATTCATCTTTGTACTGTCTCCACCAGCACTCCGAGGAATTGTGTGTTCAATGTCATACTTAGGATTATCACCCAGGAAGTCAGTGATGCTGATCTGCTCATCTGTATAGATGCATCGATGATTCTGTTCCTCCCACAATTGATATTTAAGAATGTCAGTGTCAGTCGGTTCGATCGTTAGACCCGTTTCGTCTTTATAGAGTTGTAGTATCTCCGCTTTTATTTTCTTCCTTTCATTCTCGTTTTCTTTAACAAACCGGTACAAAGCCTGTCGCTTGTTCGCATCGTTCAAGTCGCGGGCGAACTCAATATGTATAGTGGTGTCGCGGTCTATTTTCCCTTCTGCCAACAATGTATTAACAACATGCCGCAAGCGGAAAAGAGAACGCATAGCCATAGGGTTGCGGACACTGTCGATTCTTGGGGATCCAAGCTTATTTTCGTTTTCCGGCACATGCGGGTAAGACTCTACCATAGAAGGATGGTAGAGCTTGTCCGTTTCCTCTTCTGAAACGCCATAACGCGAAATTAGATAGTCTTTAATAACCCTCTCTGTTGTTCTGCTATCTGCTGCATTATTTTCTTTATCAGCTATTGCGCTGATAATCTCTTTGACAATCTTGTCTCTATTAGCCTTTTCTTTCCAAATGTTAGCAGGAACGACTGCGCCCATATTTGCAAAGAATGTAGAGAGCGAGTAAATCATGCCACGACGAAGGTAAGGAAGAATCTTGCATATAGCATTCAAACTCAACGAGGCATAGTCAGAGCAAACCTTAATTTGACTGAACTTCTTCGCATCTTCATCAGAGAGCTGGAGGTGCGTCTTTCCAAATTCAATGAGTTTGTATTCGTCAGAAAAGTCAAATAGCACATGCCATATATCGTTGATAATCTGTAAGCGAGTCTTGCCTAAGGCTTTATCGTACACTTCGCAGAGGGCGTCTACCCAATCTTCACCAAAGACATCTCTCAAACCTGAGGTCACTGGACAACCAGCAACAGAGGTGTCCATATGATAATTGAAAAGGTAAGGCTTCCCTTTGGGAGCCTTATAATAGGCGTATTTCCCTTTTCCTGATAATTCTTTTGCAATATCCTCAAAGTTGAACGAAGGCTTCGATTTCCTATAAAATTTAGGCATTACTTTCTTTCGCTCCTCTTCTGTCAAAGGGCGCAAATCTTTATCTTTTGGCGTCTGAATCTTGATATTGTTTAGAAAACAGAGCATTCTAAATTCCTCAAACAAAGGATGTGATGCTGGACATTTCGGTTTTTTAGGCTCGAAAACGCAATGTCCGACAACTCCTTTCTGCGACTTCAAAGGACGTTGGAAGAAGATCACATCTTTAAGCGCTTTGACAAGATCGTCTCCCAAGCATTGCTTCTTGCAAATGGCCTTAAATTCATTGAAGTAATGCTCATTACGAGCCGTATAATGACAGCGAATCCTTTCCCCTCTATGATAAAGCTTATAGAAGTATTCACCAAGATATTGACAACCAGCCTCCTTCATTTCTTCCGACAGGTTGCTAATAGCTGTCTTAACTTTTCCTTCTTCATCGCCTCCATCACTTTTACGGTTGCTAAGGAAGCCTCTACGTTGGTTTATGTGGTACAACGCTCTGCCAAGAACATAACGTTGTGTTAGATCCGTTAAATCTAACTTTTCCGTAAGGCACCGATATCTATAAGTATAGGGATTCTTATCAGCCATGTCGTCTGTTTGCTCCCATTGACGCAACAGTTCATTATTGGGATAGATATTCTTCAATCGCCATAACTTGAGTTCTTCAGTAGAGACAGGAGGACACAGATGATTATCGCTAAGGACTTTAAGCAATCGGATCTTACGCAGTTTTATACGATAATACCGCACCCGGGTTGATCGGTGAGAGGTTCTGTCTGCAGCCTTGGATGATTCAATGCCTTTTTCCAATTTCACGCCTTCTTGAAAGATATTAACCCCTTTATCCAAGAGTTTGTAGCCGTCTTCTGATTTTTCGACAATCGCCCAACCAAGGCTATTAGTACCCGTATCTATACCTAAAATCTTTTCCATAAAATAAATTAGTTTTTAATTTTCTGTAAAATTAGAGATTTATTTTGGAAGTAACAAATATTTTTGCTAATTTTGCTACCAGAATAAGATATTTTCCTACATCTTATCGCAATAAGGCAGTAATTGCCGAAGGATGTTATCCTATACTCCCGCTTCGGTGGGAGTTTTTTCTCCTCCTGACTTCGTCAATGCGTCACCCAAATTTAATCTGTTCGGCAGTCTATTCTGACCCAACACCATGAAATCCTTGCTATGATGCAAGTCGATTCTCGCAGCGGCGTATAAATTTTCTCGCGGAGCCGCCGAGATAATCGAGCCGCGGAGATCATCGAGCCACGGAGTTTATTGAGCCACGGAGTTATTGCTTCTGAGAATGAGAGGACGCAGAGAGACCTTCGGTCTTGAGGGGAGTTCACAGAGATGCACCAACACTGTTCTTGCAGTATAACTGCTCATACGCTCCTCGTACGCTCCACATACGCTCCACATAGACCGAAGGTCTCTCTGCTCTCTCCTCATAAGGCCGAAGGCCTCTCAGCGATCTTAGCCTCTGACATGTATCCTCTCTGCGGCTCAATAAGCTCTGCGGCTCTGCGTGAAAAGTCTGATAATCAAAGGCAGCATTGGGGCTCAATATAAAAGTGACGAAATCGGGACACTCCACTTCTGCGCTCAGGATTGATAGGTCCGGTAATGCTAAAGAAAACGCCATCGCCTGAAAACGAACTACCGTAGAGCAGAAACTATATATATAACATGGAGAACGGCCTATCTACGGCATACTGAGTATGCCAGACAATGGACAGAAGAAGAATCCGCACGAAGAACAGACAACGGCCCATCCGAGCGTGCACACTTAACAATATCCACTAAATATTGGGCAGTTCATTTGTAATGTAGAAAAAATATAGTTATCTTTGTCGCACAATTCAACTGCACTCGACAATTTGGGAATCAATGTCCTTTGACTCGTTTGCTGGACTTTTATAGAACATTTATGTGGCACGATTATGGACGAAAGATTATCAACGCTATATTTAAAAAACGGGCTGACAGCACAGCAATATGTGCTGAGCTTGGATCAAAAGTTCAGGCCAATAGCGACCGAAGCAATATTAGAATGTTCGAAGCTGGGTTATCCCTTGAACAATATGGAGATTACGAGCAAAGCACGGGAGTTGCAGCGCAGGAATCAGAAAGCGCGCGCATAATTGCAACAGCAAAATCCAATGGATTTTTTATTGAGAAATCCGAATGGTATAAATTTGGTGACCGTAAACGTTTGCCTTCAGGAGAGAGCATTGTGTTCATTAATGACAAAGAAGATGTGATTACTAAAATTCGTGATCCTTTTGCCAAATCTGTCATTAAAGGACTTCATGCTTACGATGCCATTTATGAACATATCATCCATAATATTCTATTCCCCAACAGCCGATATGAATTCATCGGTATCAGTGAAGATTCCGGCAATGTCAGATTCATACTCCAGCAAAAATATCTATCTGATAAATTCATTACCCCATCGCAAAATATAATTGACACCTACCTAATACAGGGACTTGGACTAAAAATTGAGAATAGATATTATTATGCTAATGAATACATTGCAATAACAGACGTTTCCGCCAACAGTGACAACGTGCTTTTTGATGGCAAGCAATTATTCTTCATAGACCCCATCATAAAATTTAAAAAACCTGCAACACTCGCTTTCGACTACTATTATAAACTGCTCAGATAGAGAACACTCATTCCCCCTCCTACCACGCGTCGATCTCGTCTTCTATCTCCGGCATCTGCTCTTTGTGGAACGTGGGGCTCTTGATGCCGGCACGTTTCTGCCTCACATAATCTTTCAGAAGCCAGACGGCACGGGGATGGAGGCTGACGATGGCGTAGAGGTTACAGAGCGTGATGCAACCCATGAAGAAATCGCCCAAGCTCCATACCAGGTCGAGGCTCGCCAGGGCTCCAAACATCACCATCACGATGCCGTTCATCACCCGCACGAAGAACAGCCAGCGACGGTCCTTCGTGAGGAACTTCACATTCATCTCGCCATAGGTGTAGTTGCCGATGATCGACGAGAAGGCGAACATGAAGATGGCCAGGGCGACAAAGGCGGGGCCCACCTTCCCCACCTCACTGAGCAGCGCGTTCTGCGTGAGCTGGATGCCGTTGAGGTCATGGTTCGTATAGACCCCACTGAGGAGGATGATGAAAGCCGTGCAGCTGCAGATAAGCAACGTGTCGGTGAAGACGCTCAACGCCTGTACCAGCCCTTGCTTCACGGGATGGCTCACATCGGCGATACTCGCTGCACAAGCTGCCGAGCCTTCGCCCGCCTCATTGGAGAACAGGCCGCGCTTGATGCCCGTCATCATCATCGCGCCGAAGGTGCCGCCGGCAAACTGCTGAAAGCCGAAAGCGTTCTCCAGGATGATGCGGAAGACAGAAGGCAGCAGCCCGATGTTCATGATGATGATGACCACCGCCAACAACACATAGAGCACTGCCATCACCGGTACGAAGATGCTGCTGATCTTGGCAATGCGGTTGATGCCGCCAAAGATACAGAGGGTAGAGAAGATGACCAGGAGAAGTCCCATGAGCCAGGGCTGTATGCCGAAGGCTTCCTGCATGGCGCCGCAGATAGTGTTGCTCTGGATAGAGATATAAGCCATGCAGAACGTGGCCGTCATGAGGACGGCATAGAGGCGCGCCATCCACCGTTTCTTCAGTCCGAACATCATGTAATAAGCCGGTCCGCCGATATAGCTGCCCGTGGTCTTTCGCTTATAGAGCTGGGCGAGCGTCGACTCCACGAAAGCTGTGGCGGAGCCGAGGAGCGCGATGATCCACATCCAGAAGACAGCGCCGGGGCCACCCACAGCAATAGCGGTGGCAACGCCGGCGAGGTTGCCCGTGCCGACGCGCGAGGCGATGGACACGGCGAAAGCCTCAAACGACGAGACGTGCTTCTCGTGCGTCTTCTTTGTGGAGTCGCCCAACAGGCGTATCATCTCACCGATCATGCGGAACTGTACGCCGCGGGTTCTGATGGTGAAGAGCACTGCACAGATGATGAGGACCGCCACGAGGATATAGGTCCACAGAATGTTATTGATGCCGCTGACAAGCGTGTTCAGCCAGCCGTCTGCTGAAAAGATCCCAGTCATAATAATGTCTCTCTTACTAAACAAGCACAAAAGTACGACAATATATTGAAACAGAAGCAAAAACGGCAAGTTTTTTATGCCCCCTACTCTGCCGTCAAGGTGCCCTTGAGCAGAATATTGTCACTGCTTGATCCGACCATCACCGTGAAGTCGCCGGGCTCCACGACCTCCTTCATATTGCGGTCGACGATACAGAGCGCTTCCGGTCCCAGGTCAAACGAGAAGTGGCAGGTCTCTCCGGCCTTGATAAACTTTCGGTCGAACGCCCTGAGCTGCATGACCGGCTGGGCAACTGAAGCCACCTCGTCGCGCAAGTACAGCTGCGGCACCTCATCACCGTCGCGGCGGCCAATGTTGGTAACGTCAAACGCGACGGTAAAATGCGTGGCATCTTTCCTGTCGATGCGCAGGTTCGAATACTTGAACGAGGTGTAGCTCAGTCCATAACCAAAGGCATAAAGCGGCTTGGCCGTCATCTCGACATAGTTTTGCGGCAGGGCTTTCTTGTTGTAATACACGGGCAACTGTCCCACGGCCCTCGGCACACTGACCGGCAGCCTTCCCGCAGGGTTATAGACCCCAAAGAGCACATCGGCAATGGCGCTGCCGCCTTCCTGACCAGGATAATAAGCCGTCAGCAAGGCATCGGCATGCTCCGCTGCCCAGTTTTTCAACAACGGCCGGCCTTCGATATAGACGACGACAAGCGGCTTGCCCGTCCGCTTCAGAGCACTGAGCAAACGGTCCTGCAGACCCAACAGCCCCAAGGTAGCGCGGTCGTAGCCCTCTCCCGACTCCATGTCGCTCACAGTGTTGGTGTTGGCCTCAGCCGCTCCCGTCTCCTTGTAACTGGTCTTGAAGTCGCGCGCGCTGCTGCCGCCGACACAGGCAATGACGACATCCGACCGCTTGGCAGCCTCCACCGCCGCGGCAATGTCGTTCGCTGTCGTGTCGCGGATGGCACAGCCTTTCACATAGCTTATCCGGCTGTCGGGCAGATATTGCCGCACACCGTCGAGCACCGTCTTGACATTGCCCTGTTCCTGCGGAGCGGTGTAGTCGCCAAGCATGTTATACACGTTGTCGGCATTCGGTCCGACAAGAGCGACCTTCAGGTCCTTGCTGAGCGGAAGCACACCGTCGTTCTTCAGCAGCGTGATGGCTTTCTGTGCCGCCACGTGCGCTACTTCCCTATTCTCTGCCGACCGCACCCCTTTTGCCGCCTTGTCGGGATCGACAAACGGATGTTCAAAAAGTCCCATTTCAAATTTCATGCGCAACACGCGGGCACAAGCCGTATCGATCGCTGCCTGGGTGGTGAGCCCACGGTCCATAGCCGTTTGCAACATGGCATAGGAGCGTCCGCCAAGATCCACGTCGACACCGGCATTGAGCGCGTCGGCTGCCGCCTCAGCGAGGTCGCGTGCCACATGATGCGTCGACCAGATGCCGTCGATGCTGTACAGGTCAGAGACCGTGAAGCCACGGAAGCCCCATTCTTTCCGTAGCACGCCCTGGAGATAATAATCGTCCATCGAAGAAGGAATGCCGTCAAGACTGTTGTAGCTCGTCATGACCGACAGCGCTCCAGCCCGGATAGCCTGACGGAAAGGCGGGAGGAAGAACTGCCTGATCTCCCGTTTGCCGAGATAGGTCGGCGCGCCGTTGTGCCCGCCTTCCGTGGTACCATAGCCGATAAAATGCTTCAGCGTGGGAATCGTGGCAAACGGTTTCGCAAGGTCGCCACCGCCTAAGCCTTCAATCTCTGCTGCTGCCATGCTTCCGGTGAGCACGGGGTCCTCCCCCATATTCTCCTCAACACGGCTCCAGCGCGGTTCGCGGCAGAGGTCAATGACCGGGCCGTAACTGATGTGAGCACCCTGCAAACGCACCTCCCGGGCAATAACACTCCCGACCTTGCGCGCGACCTCACGGTCGAAGGTCGCGGCAAGGCCCAGCCCCGTAGGGAAGACCGTTGTGCCGATGGCCATGTGTCCATGCGGTGCCTCCTCTGCGAGAAAAAGCGGAATACCGAGACGCGTGTGCTCCATCACATATTTCTGTAAGGCGTTGCCACAGAGCGCCGCGAGCCGGGGATTGAGACCGTTGTCGAGTATCTTCCGCGTCCAGGGGTCTGCCCGATAAGTAGCCCAAAGCATGCCGACATGCCCTTCTGCCATGTCTTTCTTGAAAGAGGCCAACGGCACGACTTTCTTCCGGCCTATAATGTCATAGTAGTTCCACGCCAACGTGCAGCGCAACTGCCCGATCTTCTCCTGCAAGGTCATACGCGAGAGCAGGTCACTGACACGCTGCTCCACAGGGAGAGAGGCATCCCGATAAGGCAACGTGTCCTTCTGACGCGCGGAAGAGAAGAGCGTGACGGCCAACAAAGCCATCAAGATATTCATTCGCCTCATAATGATAAACGAAACTCTTTCAATTTGATTATCGTGTCATCAGGGCCGGTCAGCTTTGGCTGTCCCCCACTTCGACGGTTTCGGTCCCATGACCAGTTCGAGCGTGCCTCCGCTGACGATGTCATCATAGGAGATGTAGCTCTTTGTATAAGGCTTGCCGTTGAGCGTGGCCTTCTGCACATAGATGTTCTTGTCGCTGTTGCCCTTGGCAATGACGGTAAAGGTCTTGCCCTCTCCGACATTCAGCTCCGCTTTCCGGAACAACGGGGAGCCGATGATGAACTTGCCGCCGGCAGGCTCCACCTGATAGAGGCCGCAGGCAGAGATGACATACCATGCCGACATCTGACCGACATCCTCATTGCCGCAGAGCCCGTCGGGCGCGTTCCGGTACATCTCCCGATAGACGCGGCGCAGGAGCGAAGCAGCCTTCCAAGGCTGGCCCACATAGTTGAACATATATATAATGTGGTGGCTCGGCTCGTTGCCATGCGCATACTGTCCGATGAGTCCGCTGATATCCGGTGAGGCTTCCTTGCCAAGATCACCGTGCACGACAAAGAGGGAGTCGAGCTTCTTCGTAAACTTCTTCTCACTGCCGAAGAGACCGACGAGTCCATGGACATCGTGGGGCACGAGCCATGTGTACTGCCAGGCGTTGCCCTCGGTGAAGTCGTCGAAGCGATGGACAGAGTGGAACGGATTGAACGGTGAGCGGAACTGGCCTTTGCTGTTCACGCCCCGCATGAAATTCACTCTTTTGTCGAAGTAATGGCTGTAGCTCTTGCTGCGATTGAGGAAATAGTTGTAATCATCGGTCTTTCCGAGCTTCTTGGCCACCTGCGCCGTGCTCCAGTCGGCTAACGCATACTCGAGGCCCTTGGCCACGGTCTCGTTCGTCGTGTCCTTGTCGAAGGGCAGATAGCCATATTCACGCAACTGCTTCAGCCCGCGCTCATCCCGCAACATGGAGGTCTTCAAGGCCGTGAAGGCTCCTTCCTTGTCGGCATAGAGACCCTTGAGCACGAGGTCGGCTAAGACGGGCACGCCGGGGTTTCCGACCATGCAGTCGGTCTCGTTGTCCCACAGATGCCAGACCGGGAGCTTGCCCTGCGTGGCGAAGATGCTCATGAACGTCTTTCCGATGTCGGCGCAGCGGTCACGATGGATCAGGGTGAAGAGCGGCATCTGCGCACGGTAGGTATCCCAGAGCGAGAAGGTCGTGTAGCGCTTCGCGGCCGCATCGGCATCGCTGATCTCCGACGGGGCGGTCATCGTGTGGTAGAGCGCTGTATAGAAGATCGTGCGGTCATCGGCATTGTCCGATTCAATCTTGACCCGTCCGAGCTCCTTGTCCCAAGCCTTGTCAGCCTGCGCCTTGACGGTCTCAACATCCCAGCTTGTCAGCTCCTGATGCAGATTGGCTTTGGCTTCGTCGACCGACGTGGCGGAGATGCCCACACGCGCCAGGACCGTTGACCCGGTGCCATTGTCAGCTACTCGCAGATAAGCCACGGAGTCGCCTTCCTGACGGTCGAAGGAGACAGGCCGGCTGAATTCCGCGTAGAAATAGACCCGCTGATCCTTTGCCCAGCCCGTAGAGAACCGGTAGCCCGAGACCACCGTCGGCGAGAGCTGCGTGAAACGACAGTCGTACATCTTGTCCCATCCGATGCCTTGCTTGAGGTCGAGCCGGAGCAACGGTGTCTTGCCTGCGGGGAACGTGTAACGGTGCAGACCGGCATGCGAGGTAGCGGTCAGCTCTGCCTTGACCCCATCGCCCGTGACGACAGTGTAGAAACCCGGCACACACTGCTCCGTACTGCGGTCGATGGTCGTCTCTGTCTCCGTGTTGCTGACCACGGGCAGCAGCGCCACGTCGCCCAGATCGCCGATGCCCGTGCCGCTGAGATGGGTGTGGCCGAAGCCGATGATGATGTTGTCACTGACGTAATAGCCCGAACACCAGTCCCAGCCACGCGTATGCATTGTGGGACCGAGCTGCACGAGCCCGAATGGCACATTGGCACCATAGAAGACGTGACCATGACCGCCCGTGCCGATAGCGGTATTGACATATTGGGTATACTCCCCCGCCTGAGCGCCAAGCGACAGACTGAAGAGAAGAGCAGCAGACAAAATGCGTTTGAATTTCATATTATTATTGTTTTCGTTATTATTTCAAATAAGATTATTTCAATGAGACCTTCTCAATCACAGCAACGACAAAAAGACTATTTCTTAGAAGCCGCGAAGCGGAGCGCGAACGGCTCCCCGGCTTTCACACTGCCCCGCGGCAATGTGACGGTCACGTTCTCTCCTTGAACCGAGGTTTTGAGCTTCAAACCTTTGCCGATGAGCACCACCTTGCCTTTAGGCACATTGCCTGACCAGGAGAGCGTCTGTGGCGCGTCGTTGCCCGGCTGTGAAGGATAGAGCGCATAGAGCATCCGGCCGTCCTTCGATGCCGTGAACCACAGGCTGCCGGAATGGTAGTTCTTTGTTGGCACCGTGTTATAGATTGCCAGCCCGTTGGCACGCAGCCATCTGCCGATAGCCTCAAGACGCACTACGGCCTCAGGCTGAATCAGGCCCTCAGGGGTTGGACCAACTCCCAAGACCAGGTTTCCGCCTTTGGCGACAACCTCCATCAGGGTTGAGATGACCTTCTCCGGGGTCTTCCAGTGAGGGCGCGGTACCCAGCCCCAGTCGTCGCTCAGCGGGATGCAGCTCTCCCAAGGATGCGGGATCTGCTTCTCGGGAACGGTGCGCTCCGGTGTCTGGTAGTTCTCATAAGGCCCGCCGATCGTACGGTCAACAATGAGCAAACCGGGCTGGTTGCGGCGCACGCCCTCGGCGATATGAGGCATGTCAATGTCCTGATTGTTCTCTTTGCACACCCAGCCGCCGTCGAGCCAGAGGATGTCGACGTTGCCGTAACGCCGCGGATCGGTAATCTCGCACATCTGATTGTAGACAAACTGCTTATACCTGTTCCAGCGCCACGGCCATTTCTTGATGTCATAGTTGACATTGCGCCCCCGCTTCGTAGGATAGACATCCCACCAATAGTCCTGCGAATGCCAGTCGGGCTTGGAGAAATAGGTGCCGAGCATGAAGCCCCGGTCCCGGAACGCCTGCAGCACATATTTCAGCCCGTCGCGCTTAGGATTGTCCTTGAAGGCGTAACGGGCGATGGAGAAATCATCATACTTGCTGTCGAACATGCAGAATCCGTCGTGATGCTTCGTGGTGAAGATCATGTACTTCATCCCCGCGTCTTTCATCACGCGCGCCCACTGTGTCGGGTCGAAGCGTGTGGGGTTCAACTGCTTAGCCAGTCCCCAATACCAGTCTTTGTATTGCTGATAGGTCTGCGTGGTATCGCGCGTGATCCAGTCTTCATCGCAGATGCTCCAGCTCTCCACGATACCGGGAACGGAATAGAGGCCCCAATGGAGGAGCACGCCAAACTTAAGATCCTGCCACTTGTTAAGTTTATTGAGCACTTTCTGCTCCGTTGGCCAGACATACCCGTCATTCTGTTGCATCACGTCTCCGCGCTGTTGTTGGGGAAGCGGCGAGAGGGATAGAAAGATTGCCAAAATAGATGATACAAACACAGCTGTTACATTTTAGTTTTCGTCATGCAAAGATAAGGATTATACCCAACAATACAGAACATTAATCCAACAATTTCTATATTTTTTACCTTTAGGTTGGAGGTACGTGTCGCAAGAAAACGCTTTCCCGAAAGATATCGGCCGATTGTGTTCTCGCATGCGGCAATGTCCGCCCTTGTTGAAGGAGAAAATGTTTGACGGTAGTTTGCGATTGCAGTGCAATCGCTGGCCGATTGCACAGCAATCGCCCCGCGATTCCATATCAATCGTCGGTTTCGATGTTTCACGCTGCGTTACGGCTGATTCTGGTCATGCAGATAACGCTTCGGATAGGCCATTGTCTTGAGTTTACTACCAGGATTGAACAGACGGCATTCTTGTCACAACCTGCCAGCCTCGAGAGGCTGCCCCCACCGATGCACGACCCTCACGCTCTCCTCTAAAGGCCGAAGGCCTCTCAGCGATCTCAGCCTCTCACACGTATCATCTCTGCGGCTCAATAAGCTCTGCGGCTCTGCGTGAAAAGTCTGATAATCAAGGGCAGCATTGGGCCTCAATATAAAAGTGACGAAGTCGGGACGTGTCAGTGCAGGGAAGGGCTTCATGCCCTTCCAAAAACAATGTTCGACCTATTTCTCTCTAAGTGAGCATAAGTTGTCCTAACTAAATACGTATTTCCGGCTGCAGGCCACGACAGTCATCCTCACTGCACCGCACCTCTACCGTCTTGCTCTCCCCCGGCATTAGTGCGAAATAGTTGTCGGAATAGAGCACCGGAAGGATCTGCTCCCCGTCGCTGCCTACGAGTTTGAGACGGACGAACAGGGCGGGGGCCGTGCCGGTGTTGCGGATGACGACCCGTCCGACCCATTCACCGTTCTGCTTCGTGAAGTGGCGGGTGAGACTGGGTGTAGGAGCCTCGAGCATCCGGGTGAGCGCCAACAGATTGTCAGGCTCGCGCCCTTCGACATAGAAGTTGTCGGAGACAACGGTAGCGCCGTCGAGCAGACGCAGACGGAGGAACCACACATCTTCATCCGGAGCCTTGACCTCGGGGAAAGCCACCACCGTCGTGTCGCGCGCCGGCTGCATGTGGCGGATCTTCCGGTCCAAGACGTTGCCGCGCATGTCCATGACCTGCATCTCCGCTGTCACCGGCTGCTTCAGGTCGCGGTTGATGTTCACGACCTCTATCTCGCCCTTGGCCGGATTGTATTGTATATGCAGCGGCTCGCACGCTTTCTTGATGGCAAAATAAGCGGCCGTAGGCTCCAAATAATAGTCGTAGGTCTGCCACACGAAGCTCGGCCAGCAGGAATGGCTCATCCACATCAGCAGTCCCTGGCGGTTCGTCTGCCAGCTCTCGAACATGGCGCGATGGCCGTCATAGTTGAGCCATTGTGCCCATTCGGTATACTGCTTCACCGACGAAGCCTTCCCGAAATGGCGCTCCATGATGTCATTGAAGACGTTGCCCTGCGGCGCACCTTCCAAACAGAAATCGTGCTGCCCCCAGGCATCACCGTCCGACAATTGGATGTCGGAGCCTAAGAAGCGCCGCACGCTCTCCCACGTCGGCACATTCTGCATGCCCTCTTCCGAATGCAACTTCGTAGAGAGATGAGAGAAATACCAGGCTGTTGGTTTCAAGCCGTAAGGCCCGTGTCCACTGACCACATCGTCGGCCGACGAACCGATGTAGGGCAACTGTGGGTGTAGTGAAGCCACGGCGCTGATCAGCGCCTTCTGCAGCGACTCGGGAGGATAGCCTTCGTTGCGGCCACAGTAAAGCGCGATGGAAGGATGACGGCGGATGCGGCTGATAAGGTCGCGGGCATTGTGCATAAACATCTGCTCGTCGTCGGGATCAGGTCCGTCCCACGGGTTGGCAAGCCAGAAATCCTGCCACACCATGATGCCATACTTGTCGCAGGCGTCGTAGAACTCATCGTCGCCGGTCTGTCCTACCCAGTTGCGGATCATGTTCATGTTCATGTCGCGGTGGTAGCGCACCGTGGCATCATATTCGCGACGGCGGTACCGCAGGTTCGTTTCAGAGAAGCCCCAGTTGCCGCCCAACGGATCGACTCTGACCCCATTGACGAAGAGATTCAGGCGCTTGCCGTCACCGTCGGGCGCAGGCACAAGGGCGGAGCCCATTTGCCGCAGTCCGGCTTGGTAACGGATTGTATATAAGGTATCCGAGCCGCTCGTCAGCGAGAAGCCGGCCTCGTAGCGGTAAGGCTCTCCATAGCCGTTGGGCCACCACAGCCGCATGCGCTGACGGGAAAGCTGCCTGAACTCAGCCGGCGAGAAGCTCACCTCACGGCTCTTCCCGGCCTCCACGGTGATCGTCTTAGCCTGAATAATTCATACCACCTTAGGTTAGTTCCTCTTTTCTACAAAAACAGAACTGCTGGATAAGAATCTGTAGTATTGTCGAACTTATACCGTCATTAAGATGTCTCCAATAGCCGCTT